>ERZ824488.120-NODE-120-length-104009-cov-8.904256_pt1 | contig 104009 bp, 111 predicted proteins | sample MGYA00519936_ERZ824488 | MGnify/ENA primary metagenome ERZ824488 (study PRJEB31778, sample SAMEA3449153) | human gut metagenome | biome: human gut; feature: human-associated habitat; material: faeces | place: United Kingdom | collected 2010/2012 ...
CCCTTTCACGGCGGAGACATGGGTTCGATTCCCGTCGGGGTCACCAATTAAATATATGCCGCTGTAGCTCAGCTGGTAGAGCAACTGACTTGTAATCAGTAGGTCGTCAGTTCAAATCTGACTAGCGGCTCCAATAAAAAATAGAAGTTTTGAAAATGTTCTTGACTTTTATTTTTTTTACATATATAATTGCTAAAAAGCCAAAGAAAGGACAAAAATATGAACTGTTTGAATTTCAAGGAAAAAATATGTAAATTAATGCAATGATTATTAAGATAAAATTAAACCACACTAAATAGGAGAGATGGAAAATAATATAAAATGACAGAGTAATGACAGAGTTTAAATAGTACTTATAATTAACATAAAAATATGGCACTCACTCCAATATTGGGCAGTTACCAACTATTGACATTATTTTTTAAAAAATATATAATATAAATAAATTGAAAAATTACCAGAGAACTAGGAATTAAAATTATTTGGAGGTTAAAGATGGAAAACAATTATCCACCATATACTATTACTGATAAAATGTTAAACTATGTTTCAGAAATTATGAAAAAAGTTGGAGAAGCAAATTATTTTGAAAGTTTAAATAGATATCCGGAATTGAGAAGAAAAACAAGAATTAAGTCAATACACTCATCTTTAGCAATAGAAAACAACCAGTTATCACTATTTCAAGTAGAAGATGTTATTAATGGAAAACCAGTAATAGGAGAACAAAAAGATATACAAGAAGTAAAAAATGCTTATGAAGCATATGAACAAATTGATAAAATAAATCCTTATTCTGTAGAAGATTTGAAGAAAATACACAAAACATTAACTTTTTTAATTGAAAAAGATGCAGGTAAATTTAGAAATCATGGAGAATGTGTTCGTGATGGCGAGAGAATAATATTTGTAGCTCCACCAGAGAATATGGTAAATCCTTTAATGAATCAATTATTTGATTGGATGAGAAAATCTAAAGAAACTGTAAATCCATTAATACTTTCTTGTATATTCCATTACGAATTTGTTTTTATACATCCTTTCCACGATGGAAATGGAAGAACAGCAAGATTATGGCAAACAGCAATCTTATCACATTGGGAAAAAGCATTTACATATTTACCTATTGAAAGTATGATAAAGAAAAATCAAGAAGAATATTATACTGCTATTCAAAATTGTAATAATGTTGGAAAATCAAATGAATTTATAGAATTTATGTTAAAAATAATAAGTGAAACTATAGATGAAATGATGAATTCCAAAGAAATGAAAGATAAATCTTATTTACTGCTCTCAGAAAGTGAATCTAAAGTTTTGGAATGTATAAAAAGAAATGTTATTATTGGAGCAAAAGATATTATAGAACAAACCAAATTATCTGATAGTACAGTTAGAAGAATATTAAGAAAATTTCTTATAAATGAAAAAATTGAGACCACCAATGATAATGAAAAATCACCAAACAAAAAATACAAAATGACAGAGTAATGACAGAGTAATGACAGAGCTTTAAAAGCTTGTAAAATCTCTCAATTTATGATATAAATAAAAGAAAAAAACGAGGTAGCTAATGGAAGAAGTTAAGAAGAAAAAGCAGACATCTTTTATGAAGAATGTACTTATGCTAATGGTGGCTCAAGTTGCAATAAAGATACTTGGCTTTTTATATAGATTGGTAATTATAAATATTGAAGGTTTTGGAGACACAGGTAATGGGTATTACTCAACTGGTTATCAGATTTATTCATTACTTTTAACACTCTCATCAGTTGGGATTCCAACTGTAATTTCAAAGCTAGTTTCAGAAAGAGTTGCAATAGGAGACCATAAAGGTGCTCATAAAATTTTCAAAACTGCTTTAAAAACATTTACAACAATAGGAATTGTAATGTCTTTAGGTTTGTTTTTTGGTGCGGATTTTATTGCAAAAAATGTAATTAATGTTGAGGGAGTAAAGTACACACTTATGGTGCTTGCACCTGCAATTATGTTTGTTGCAGCAGGTGCGGTTTTAAGGGGATATTTTGCAGGACTTGGAACAATGAAACCAACAAGTGTTACACAAACTTTAGAGCAGTTTTTAAATTGTGTACTAACTATTTTATTTGTATATAGCACAATAGGTAAAGACACAGCAATAATGGCGGCAGCAGGAAATTTATCTAGTACAATTGCAATTATAATAGCATTTATATACATAATAATATTCTACAAAAAGCAAAGACCAGAAATATTAGAAGACTGTAAAAATCAAACAGTTCAAATGGAAACAAAAACAACAAAGCAAATTCTAAAAATAATTTTTGCAGTATCAATACCTATGACAATAGGGTCTCTAGTTGCAGAACTAAATGGAACAATAGACACATTAACAGTAAGTAATTGTATTCAAAAAGCTTTCCAAGGAGCACTGGAAGGTGGAAAAGAAGCCTTAGAAGCAAAGGCAATGCAACTATCTGGAATGGTATCTAAAATAGAAACAATAATAAGACTTCCACTTGCAATAAATGCAGCATTTTGTACAGCACTTGTTCCAGCAATAGCAGCATCACTTGCCAAAAAAGATAAAGAAACAGCAGTAAAAAGGCTATCATTCTCATTTTTCTTAAGCATAATAATAATAGCACCATGTGCTGTAGGCTTAATAACACTTGCAGAACCTATACTAAAAACAATATACCCAAACTCATATGAAGGAGCAACAATACTTCAAATAACATCAATATCAATGACATTTGTGGCCTTAAGCTATGTAATAAATGGAGGCTTATATGGCTTAGGAAAAACACATATACCAGCAATAGCATTAGCAATAGGAGCAGGTGTAAAAACAATTTTAAATATAATTCTAGTAAGTAATCCCAAAATAAACATATTAGGTTCACCGATAAGCTCAACAGTATGTCAGGGAATAAACTTTATAATTTGCAGTTGGTATCTAAGCAAATATATCAAACTAGACATTAAATTTTCAAAGCACATATTCAAACCACTATTTTCAGCGGGAACAATGGGAATTGCACAATATTTAATACACAAGACTTTAATTAATGTAATAGGCAATTCAAAAGCAACAATTATTGCAATATTCGTTGGAATAATAACATATGCAATAATGATAATTGCAACCAAAACATTAAATAAAGAAGATATGTATATGATTCCATTTGGAACCAAATTATATAAACTATTAACAAAACTAGGAATATATAAAGAGGAGAAAGTTTAGATGAAAATAATATCATGGAATGTAAATGGCTTGCGAGCGGTATATAAAAAAGGTTTTACAGAATTTTTTAGCCAAGTTAATGCAGATGTATTTTGCATTCAAGAAACTAAAATGCAAGAAGGGCAAATAGAACTTAAACTAGATGAATATAATCAATATTTCAATTATGCAATAAGAAAGGGCTATTCAGGAACAGCAATATTTTCAAAAAGTAAACCACAGAAAGTAACTTATGGAATAGGAATAGAAGAACATGATAGGGAAGGAAGAGTAATTACCCTGGAATTTGAAAAATTCTACTTAATAAATTGTTATACTCCAAATTCAGGCCGTGAACTAGCAAGACTAGATTACAGAATGGTATGGGAAGAAGAGTTTAAGAAATATTTAAAGGATTTAGATGAAAAAAAGCCAATAATAGTATGTGGAGACTTAAATGTTGCACATAATGAAATAGATTTAAAAAATCCAAAAACAAACAGAAAAAATGCAGGATTCACAGATGAGGAAAGAGAAAAAATGACAAAGCTCCTTGAAACAGGATTTACTGATACTTTTAGATACTTATATCCAGCAAAAGAAAATGCTTATACTTGGTGGTCATATATGGGCCATGCAAGGGAGAAAAATGTGGGTTGGAGAATTGATTATTTTTTAACATCAAATAGAATAAAAAAACAAATTCAAGAGGCTTATATATTTGATAAAATCCTTGGCAGTGATCATTGCCCTATTGGATTGGAAATTGGAGGATTGGAATGAAAAATTTTAGAAGCGGTACAAAATGGTTTTATTGGTTCACATTGTGCGTTACAATAGTAATTGTATATAAAGTACTAGATAATTTTACAGGAATTGGAGAATGGGTAAGTGGTCTAATAAAGGTAATAAAACCATTCTTAATGGCAATTTTACTTGCATATTTACTTTATATTCCTAGTAGGAAAATCGAAAAGATATATAGTAAAAATAAAAAGTTAAAGAAAAAAGCAAGAGGTTTAGCAGTTGCAACAACATACATATTAGTTGTTTTAATTGTTGCATTATTAATGAAAATATTAATACCAATGCTATCTGATAGTATAATTGATTTAGCAGCACATTTGCCAGGATATTATGAAAATGCTATAACATACATAAATGAATTACCAGAAGACAATTTTCTTAGAAATGATATTGTACAAAATGCTATAACGAAATTACAACAAATAGATATAGCTAAAATTTTAGATCTTGATAATTTAACCATGTACCTAGAAAAGGTAATAGGCATAGCAAGTGGTATATTTAGCATATTTGTAACAACTGTGGTTTCAATATATATATTATTAGAGAGAACAGAAATAATTAAATTTATAAAAAGATTAAATAGTAGTATATTTAGTGAGAAGAAATGTGCAACAATAAATAGATACTTTGAAAAAGGAAATGAGATATTTTTTAAATATATATCAGGTCAAGTGTTAGATGCAATAGTAGTTGCAATTGTAATGTCAATAGCGTTATCAATAATGGGAGTGAAATACTCATTGCTACTTGGATTCTTAATTGGACTATTTAACTTAATTCCATATTTTGGAGCTATAATAGCAGTAATAGTGGCTTGTCTAATCACAATCTTCACAGGTGGATTTACACAAGCAATATGGGTAGCAATTGTACTAATAGTACTACAACAAATAGATGCCAACATAATAAATCCAAAAATACTAAAAGATGCCCTAGAAATAAGCAAAATTCTAATCATCTTCTCAATAACAGTAGGAGGAGCCTACTTCGGAGTACTAGGAATGTTCCTAGGAGTGCCTGTAATTGCAGTAATTAAAATGATGATAGATGATTATATAGAAAGAAATGAGAAAAAGACCTAAAATTTTCCATAAATTTGACAATTTAGAAATACTTGACAAATCTTGTAGAAAATTATATAATCTCCCCATAAAAGGGGAGATTTTGTTATGAGAAAAATTGGAACAATTTCTTTATTAATATTAGTGATAACTTTAGTTTTTGGTTCTGCCGTAGTTGCAGTAACGGGAACAGTAAATGCTCCTAGTGGTTTGGTTTTGAGGAGTGAGGCAAGTAAGACTGGGGCTCCTTTGGCTACTGTTCCAGATAAGACTGAGGTTGAAGTGGTTGAGGAAAGTGGTGAATGGTATAAGGTTAGGATGAATGGACAAGAGGGGTATTTGTTTAAGGAGTATGTTGTGAATGTTCCTGAAATTCAGGAGCCAGAAAAACCAGAGGTGCCAGATGAAACAAAACCTGTAGAGAATGAGCGGAGTTAAGGTGAATGGAAAACTTAAAGTGTATATGATTCCTGTAATTTCTTCAAGTGTTATTGCAGAAATTGATTCTAGTACTGAGTTTACAGTGGTAAAAGAAATTACTAATTGGACATATATTATGGCAGGTGATATTCAAGGATGGGTTAGAACCTATGGAATTAAAGGCGGGGAACAACAGCCAAGCAATGTAGCAGGAGAAACAGAGGAAAAACCAAATACGGAAGAACCAAATACTCAAGTTCCAGAAGAAAAACCAGAAGAACCTACAACACCTACTGTTACTGAGCCTGAAACACCTACAACACCAGAAGTAAGAGATAATTCTGGAATGGGAGAAACTGCAGTTGATAATCAAAAAGGATTTGTAGCAGTAGATTATGCAAACATTAGAAAACAGGCATCAACAAGTTCTGAGATTGTAACTACATTAACAAAAGATACATCTTTTACAATAACAGCAGAAACAGAAGATTGGTATAAAATAACATATACAGGCATTGATGGAACTATATATGAAGGATATATCTATAAAAATTTAGCAACAAAATAGAAGGTGATAAATATTAAGCGCCCAGCAATTACCATAGTTATTGGAATGGTAGCTGGAATAATAGCTGGGCTATACCCCAAATGGGGTGTGGCTACAATAGCTATTGTTTTATTAATTTTACTATTTCAATTTATTAAAAATAAACGAAAAACTTTCTTTTTTCTGTTGAAAAGAAAAAAGACTATTCAAATATTATTTATATCTTTAATAATTTCAAATCTATATTTTAATTTCATAAATCAAAGATTCGAAAAATCTTACACAAAAATTCCAGAAAAACTAAATCAAAATGCTACAGTAATTAGTGAAGCAAGTGAAACAGATTATTACTATGCTTATAATGTGAAAATCAAGAATAAAAAATTTATATTATATGTAAAGAAAAATAGCTCACCAAAATTACAATATGGAATGTACATTAATATTGAAGGAACATATTCAAAGCCAGAAGAGGCAAGGAATTTTAAAGGTTTTGATTATAAAGAATACTTAAAAACAAAGAAAATATATGGCTCAATTAAATCTCAAAAAGTTCAGGTTTTAAAAAATATGAATGTAAATATTTTTTTAAAATGCAGTAATGCAATAAAAAACAAAATAATTAAAACAACACTAGAACTATTGCCAGGAGATGAAGGAAACCTAGTTACTGGAATATTAATAGGAGAAAAAAGTGATATTTCAGAAGAAATAACAAGTAACTTTAGCAAAGCAAGCATTTCTCATATTTTAGCAATATCTGGCACACATGTTTCGTATATAGTGATTGGAATAACATATATTTTAGCGAAAAGTAAAACACCTAAAAGGTTATCAAATATAATTACAATGCTGATGCTTTTTGTATTTATGTTTATTACAGGTTTTACCCCATCAGTGGTTAGAGCATCAATAATGGGTATAATAATGCTATTTGCTAAAGTTATATATAGAAAATCAGATACATTGAATTCAATTGCAGTTTCCTTAATAATAATTCTTACTTTAAATCCATTTGCCATAAATGATGTAGGATTACAACTTTCATACTTAGGAACAATAGGAATAGTAATTCTAAACAAAAGAGTAGAAAAATTTTTAAATAAATATATGTGTAATAAAATTTCAACAATGCTTTCAATTACGATATCTGCACAAATAATGGTATTTCCGATTACATTACTTAAGTTTAATGTTATAACACCATGGTTTTTTATAGCAAATATAATAGCTGTGCCACTTGCAGGTGGAATTATTTTTTTGGGATATATAACACTGCTTTCTACAATAATAATTCACCCTGTAGGGATTGTGCTTAGTAAAATATTAAAAATCCTAGTTCTAATATTAATAAATATTGCTAAATACACAGCAAAACTTCCTTTTTCAAGTATTTACACAATTACCCCTAGCGTAATTTTGATTATAGAATATTATTTTGTTGTTTTGGGTATTGCTAGAAATATGAAAACTAAGAAAGTAATTCTCTTGGTTTTAGTTACAGCAATGGTGTGCACAGCAGTAAATTTCTATCCAAAGAAATTTACAGTTCATTTAGTAGATGTTGGACAACGGTGATTGTACATTAATAAAAACACCTAGTAACAAAACAATAATGGTAGATACTGGAGAACAGGAGAATGTTGTTGTTAAATACTTACTTGATAGAAAAATTAAAACAATAGATTATTTGATGTTATCTCACTTCGATTCTGACCATTGTAAAAATGCAACAGAGATATTATCTAGCTTAAATGTAAAAAGATTAATAATAAGTAAACAGGCAGAAAATAGCGATGAATTTCAAAAAATAATTAAAATGGCAAAGAATAGAAAAGTTAAAATAGTTGTAGTGAAAGCAGGAGATGAGATAATTATAGATAAACAAACTAAATTTAAAATTTTATGGCCGGAAGAAGAACTTGTTAAAGAAAATCCGCTAAATAATAATTCAATTGTTGCAAAATTAGAATATGGAAATTTTTCAATGCTATTTACAGGAGATATTGAAGCGATTAGTGAGAACAAAATAATTTCCAAATACGAAAGTTCAGTTTTGAAATCAACAATACTAAAAGTTGGGCATCATGGTTCAAAAACTTCTTCAACAGAAGAGTTTATTAAACAAATAAACCCTAAAATTTCTGTAATAGGAGTCGGGCAAAATAATAAATTTGGGCATCCAAATGAAGAAACATTAAAGACTCTGGAAAGCTACGGAAGTACGGTTTACAGAACGGATTTATGTGGAGAGATTACAATAATTGTAAACAAAATTGGAAGAATGAAGGTAAAAACAAAAAAATATTAAAAAGTATAATTATGTAATATTTGGTTATGCTAAAAAAGGTGATGATTATGAGAAAATATATTGTTTTGGCACTTATTTTAGCATTGGTAGCAAGCTTTATAATAGGGTTATATGTGCACAAACTAAAAAATGTTAATGAAAAAATAGCTTTTGAAACAGAATATAATAATGAACAAAGCAAGAATGTAATAAAAAAAGCCGAAGAAATAATAAAAGAAACAGCTAGTAGTGAAAATAAAACTACGCCAAATACTAAAATAATTGAAAAGAAGTATTATAATGATTGTAAGCATTTAGTTCAAGAGGAACAAAAAATTACAAATAAATTGGTAAATAAAACAGAATCAGAATTTCAAATTGAATATATAGGCTGGGAAATTCAAAGGTTTACTCCAAATGAAATAGTGGTATATAAAGAAATAAATGACTATTGTGATGAACATTATGTTTTAAAAGATGTTGAAGGGGAGATAATTGTATATAAATTGGACAAACAAGGAAAAATCAGGGAAACTGTTAAGGAAACAGGAATTCAAACAAAATATTTATCAGAAATTGATCTTGAACAATTAAGTCAGGGGATAAAAGTGTATGGAAATAAAAATTTAAGCCAAGCCATAGAAGATTTTGAATAGTTTATAAACTTGAACAGTAGCTAGAAAAGTGCTATAATCTAAGTATATCTTTTGAAGGAGGATATAATATATGTCATTACGGTTTGGTAAAAGATACCAGAAAGACAGCGATGGTAATACCATCGTAATCGGATTCATTCAGGATGATGAGGCACACGAGCTTGGGCTTACTGTGGACTCGGTCAAGGCGATTTGCTTACAGGATGATTATTCAAATCTATCGATATGGAGTATTATTCAAAAAGCAATTCGTATATGCGCCGAAGACAATATTGTAAGGACAGACAATTACCGAGACAACCCATTTTTTGAGGAACTTGAAAGAAGTATATGGAACGACCCTAGATATCAGGAAACTAAAAGGGAGAACCATGAAAGGATGGTTCAGGCAAAAAATGAGCGTGACAAGGCAAGAACTTGTAGCCAAAGCTGGAAGCATGATAGTCCTTTCTGGAGAAGCTTAGACAAAAGGAAAAACAAGTATTGACAAAAGTGTGGGGAGAATTCCCCACTTTTTATATTTTTTTTAACTAAAGTATTGACTTTTTATTTTAATTTTGGTATTATAGTAATGTTTCAAATGGGAAAGATGCGGAAGTAGCTCAGTTGATAGAGCGATGCCTTGCCAAGGCATAGGTCGCGGGTTTGAGCCCCGTCTTCCGCTCCAAAATTTTTTTATTATATAGTGTAATCTTTTTTGCATTATAAGCATATAATGAAATATACGGCGACATAGCCAAGTGGTAAGGCACGAGTCTGCAAAACTCTGATTCCCCGGTTCAAATCCGGGTGTCGCCTCCAATTAATTTTTTGTTTTGTAAAGGACATGCACCATTAGCTTAGTTGGTAGAGCAGGGCACTCTTAATGCCAAGGTCCACGGTTCAAATCCGTGATGGTGCACCAAAAAAATGAGCCGTTTGGCTCATTTTTTTATTCAATAAATCCTAAAACTTTTAAAATTTCTAAGCCTACTTTTTCACCATGCCCTTCATAAGGCCACTCATTTATGCAAATTCCAGGATTGTCATTTATTTCCACTATTGAATATTCAGGCTTATTTAAGTCATCAATTAAAATATCAACACCACAGATTTTTGCTCCAAAAATTTCAGAAGCTTTTTCAGCAATTAATTTAAAAGAATCAGGCATAATATCAGTCATATCAACACTTTCACCACCAGTTGAACAGTTAGAATTTCTTCTTAAGAATATACGTTCTCCACTATTTGGAATGGAATCTAATGTTAGATTTTGATTGTTTAAAAAGATTTTTAAAGGTTCATCTATAACCATTGGATTTTTCAATATGTAATGCCAAGGTTCTCTATCTTTATCAGCCATTAATTCTCTTATTGTTTTTTTGCCATCACCAACAACGCTAGCGCTTCTCCTATAAACAACACTGATACATTTGCCATTTACTACAACAAACCTATATTCTCTACCTTTAGCATAATTTTCAACTAAAACTTGACTATCAAATTGGAAAGCATAGTTTGTTGCATCTAAAATTTCTTTTTCTGTTGCAGGTTGATCAAATACTGTAATTCCAACTCCACAATCTGTGGTTCTTGGCTTAATAACTACATTTTTATTAATAAATTGAGATACTAAAGAAATTTTTTCTTCTTGAGTCATTTTTGAAGTAAGAACAATTCCATCTGGGACAGTTATATCATTAGCCCTAAGCATTCTCTTTGAAAATTCTTTATCAGTAACCATTGATGGGAAAATATAAGAATCTTTACTTGTTTTTGTAGCTTGTGCTATATATTCTTCATGATTTTCTTTGTAAAGCTTAATAAAACTATGATCTTCATCAATAACCTCAAATTTTATCCCGTGTTTTATTGCCTCCTTAATCAGTACAACTGTGGAACTTTCCAAATCTGGATATCCTTCTAATAAATACTTGTCTTTGCACGATTCATCGCTATTCATCTTTCTCAAACTCCTTTTTAAAATATATCTTACTTAAATTAAGATTTTACTATTATACCACAACAAATAAAAAAAATAAACTAATAAAAAGAAATAAATGAAAGATGGTTGAATTTTAGGCGTTTTTGTAGTATAATAAAGGAGTTAGAGAGGATTTTTATTTTGTAACATAAATGTAATATTTTATTAAAAAGTTTGTGAAATAAACTTTTCCGTAAGGGAAAATTTAAGACTCAGAAAATATGGAGATTTTTGGTATTGACATATTTTAAAAATTATATATAATAATAAGAGAAAATAAGGAGAGATTTTATGAAAAGAAGAATGTTGAAAGTATCAATTATTTTAATGTTTGTGATTGCAATTTTAGCAATTCTAAATAATGGCACATATGCAGCAAGTACAATGGATTTGAACATAACTGATATTAGGCCGTATACTTCAAGCAAATATACAGTAACAGCACAAGATGCTACTGTACAACCAGTAGTTAAGATAATTAAAAATAATGGAACAACATATGTTCATGATGATGCTTTATATTGTGTAAGAAGTGGACTAGGATTTGGAAATTCAGCTACTATTAATGGATTAAATGCAAATCATCGATTAGATAATGACATTACATACACTGAAAAATATAATCTAAAAACACAAAGCACAGAAGTTAAGAGCTATTATGCAACAGAAATTGGATTCGCAATAAGAGATACAGAATATAATAGCATTTTGTGGATTATAGATAATATGTATTTACCTGAACATCCAGATAGTGCAGCAATGAAGGAAAAATTACTAAGAAAAGCAGAGATAGTTAATTCAGAATTAACAGATGATGATATAGAATTTGTTCAACAAATGGCTTTATGGTATTTTACAAACTATGATGAAAGAATGGCACAAGATAAAAACTCTCTTGCATATATAAACACATTAAGTAATGCAACAAAAATAAATGATGAAAATCTTAGTGAAACAAAAGCAAGACAAATAGATACACTTTATGAATATTTCATAGGTGAAGCAACAGTTCACGCAAACGACTATGTTACAAGCAAAGAAATTACACCAGTTAAACCACAAGTAGATGTAAATACAGCATCAAAGACAATACAAAGAAAAGATGGCTTTGTAATTGTAGGACCTTTTAGTATTACAGAAACATCAGGAAATGTTGACTATGAACTACAGTTAAACATCAAAGATGCTCAGGGAAAAGCAATACCAGAAAAACAAGAAGATGTACCAGTTATATATGTAGTAAATAACCCAGATGACATGGTACAATCTAAAGATACAGTAAAAGACACAGTTGGTCAAGGAGATTTCTACTTAAAAATATCAGAAGACATATGGGGCACAGACTATGATTTAACAGACATTAATATAGAAGCAATATGTAATTATGAAAAAATATACAAAACAATAGCAACTCTATGGCTTGCAGATGATGCAGATCAACAACCAGTAATAAAAGTTGATAAAGAAGAAGTAAAAGAATTTGACTTAGCTCTTAGAAAAAATATAATAAGAGTAAATGGAACAGAATTAATAAATACAAAAGAACCAGCTATAGACACAAGTAAATTAACAACAGGAACAACAGCTGATTATAACCACAGAAAAAATCCTGTAGAAGTAAAAACAGGGGATAAGGTAACTTACAAAATATCTGTATATAATGAAGGACAAATTAAAGGTGCAGTAACAGAAATAATTGACTACTTGCCAGCTGGATTAATCTTTAATCCAACAGACAACCCAGACCTAATAGAATATAAAACAAATTATTCAACATCAGAATTATTAGGAAAGAAATATGCTTATACATACAATGCTACAACAAGAGAACTACATATATTGCCATTAGATACAAATACATTCATATTTGAATTAGACAGTTTTGATGGAAACACACTAGATTCAGATTCATTAAATATAGTATGTGAGGTAACAGCAGTAAAAGGTATAGCAGACAAAGTGTTAACAAATATTGCAACAATGAAATATCAAGCAACAGAAGTAGGATATGAAAACACACCAGATAGAGATTCAAGCTCAGACCCAAGCAACTTAAATTTACCTACAACATCAACAGACTTAGAAAATTATAAAGGAAATAGTGATAACAAATCAGACTTATCTGATAAAGATTATTTCTACAAAGGACAAGAAGATGATGACGACTTTGACAAAGTAGTAATAAAAGGTGCACCATTTGATTTAAGCCTTAGAAAATTTATAACAAAAGTAAATGGAGTAGCAGTAAAAAGCAGAACACCAAAAATTGATACAAGCAAATTAAATACAATAGACCCAACAACAGGAGAAAAAATAACAACAGCCAAATACACACATTCAAAAGACCCAGTAAATGTTAGAAAAGGTGATATTGTAACATACAAAATTAGAGTATATAATGAAGGCGGACTAGATGGATATGCAACAAAAGTCGCAGACTATTTACCAGAAGGACTAGGATATATTATGGACTACAAAGAAAATACAAACAACTTCTGGGTTCCAACAACAGATAATACAACTACAACAATAGACTTAGTTGGTGCAAATGGTCTATACACAACAGAAAGTGCAGTAAAAAATCTAAGCTTAAGCGATTTTGATGGAAATAGAATAACATCATTAAGTGATGTAAAAATAGTAGCAGGAAAAGCAAAAATTTCATCAACAAAATTAGAAGATGAAATCATAAAAGCTTATAACGAAAACACAACAGCAACAGATGTAGATACATCAGATTTATGGCAACAATCAACAGTTGGAACATCAGGATTATATTATAGAGAACTTGAAATAACATGTATAGTACTTGCAGATAATTCATTTAATGGAACACTAAGAAATATTGCAGAAATAGAAGCAAACAAGGTTATAGATGAAGAAGGAAATACTATAAATGCAGGAGACAGAGACTCTATACCAGATAATGTTGATACAGTAAACTACAATCCACCAGCAGATAATAGTACTTATCAAGAAGATGATGATGATTATGAACCACTAGAACTAAGATTCTTTGACCTTGCACTTAGAAAATTCATAACAGCAGTAAATGAAGATGATGTTACAACAAGAATACCACAAGTAAAACTAAATGAAAATGGAAAAATTGAATACGAACATGATAAAACACCAGTATATGTTGCAAATAGTGATATAGTAACATATACAATTAGGGTATATAATGAAGGAACAATTTTAGGATATGCAATGGAAGTTTCAGATGATATTCCAGATGGACTAGAATTTTTACCAAACCATGCAATTAATAAACAATACCAATGGGTAATGCTAGATAAAGATGGAAATGAAACACAAGACCCAAGCAAAGCTGTAGAAATAAGAACAAGATACTTAGAAAACACATTGCTTCAACCATTTGATGCAAGTAAACCAATAAGTGATACAGCACCACTAAACCCAGATTATGCAGATGTAAAAGTTGCATTCCAAGTAGTTGAACAAAATATTACACAATCAGATAGAATAATAGTAAACAAAGCACAAATTACAGAAGATAAAGCAGTAGATGAAGATGGAAACGAACTAGACATAGATGATGAAGACTCAATACCAGATCAATGGAATGAAGGAGAAGATGACCAAGATATTGAAAAAATCTATGTAAAATATTTCGACTTAGCATTATTAAAATGGGTAACAAAAACAATAGTAACTGTAGATGGAAAAACAACAACAACAGAAACAGGATTTACACCATATGATGATCCAGAACCAATAGCAAAAGTTGTAATAGATAAGAAAAAACTAAGCAAAACAACAGTAAAATTTGTATATAATATTATAATTATGAATCAAGGTGAAATAGCAGGATACGCAACAGAAATAACAGATTATATACCAGCTGGATTAAAATTTGTTCAAGAAGATAACCCAATTTGGACAAAAACAGATGATGGGAAAATTACAACAAGAGCATTAGAAAATACACTATTACAACCAGGAGAGAGCACAACTGTTGAAGTAACATTTACTTGGGAAAATGGAGCAGATAATTTAGGATTAAAAACTAATATAGCTGAAATAAGTGAAGATTATAATGATAAGGGTTCCGAAGATATAGATTCAACACCAGATAATGTTATAACACCAAATTATGATGACCAACAAGAAGATGATGACGACAAAGCACTAGTAATCCTAGAAATAAAAACAGGTGGTACAGCATCTTACATTTGGCTTGGACTAATATCATTAACAATAGTTAGCTTAGGAATTATGCTAATTAAAAAATTTGTTTTATAAAAAATAAAACAAAAAAAGCCTAAAATATTGTATTTTAGGCTTTTTTGTTATATAATAATAAAGTTGATAAGGAGGAGAAATATGAATTTTATTGAAGAAATTAAAAACAGAGCAAGAAAAGATATTAAAACTATAGTATTACCAGAAGCAACAGATTTAAGAACATTAACAGCAGTTCATAAAATATGTGAAGAAGGTTTTGCAAAAGTAGTATTAATAGGTAATGAAGAAGAAGTTAAAAAAATTGCAGAAGAAAATAATTTAGATATATCAAAAGCAAATATAGTAGACCCAAAAACTTCTGAAAAATATTATGAATATGTAGAGAGTTTTTACGAGTTAAGAAAAGCTAAAGGAATGACAATTGAAGAGGCTAAGCAAAAACTATTAGATCCAGTATTTTTTGGAATGATGATGGTTAAAAAAGAAGAAGCAGATGGATTAGTATCAGGAGCTGCACATTCTACAGCAGATACATTAAGACCTGCACTTCAAATATTAAAAACAAAACCAGGAACAAAGTTAGTTTCAACATTTAATGTAATGGTTGTTCCAAATTGTGAATATGGAGAAAACGGTGTATTTATGTTCTCAGACTGTGCACTAAATCCAAAACCAAATAGTGAGGAACTATCAGAAATTGCAATTTCAACAGCAGAAAGTTTTAAACAAATTATAGGAAAAGAACCACGAATTGCAATGCTTTCATATTCAACTTATGGAAGTGCAAAATCAGAAGATGTAAGTAAAGTTCAAGAAGCAACAAAACTTGCAAAAGAAAAAGCACCAGAACTAGTTTTAGATGGAGAAATGCAATTAGATGCAGCTTTAGTTCCAACAGTTGGAGCAAGCAAAGCACCAGGAAGTAATGTAGCTGGAAAAGCAAACACAATAATATTCCCAGACTTAAATGCAGGAAATATTGGATATAAACTTGTTGAAAGACTAGCAAAAGCTGAAGCTTATGGACCAGTATGCCAAGGAATGGCAAAACCAGTAAATGATTTATCAAGAGGTTGCAAAGCAGATGATATAGTTGGAGTTGTTGCAATAACAGCAGTTCAAGCAGCACAAAATTAATTTTAAGGATTTGAAAAGGAGTTAGAAATGAAAATATTAGTAGTAAATTGTGGAAGTTCATCATTAAAATATCAATTAATCGATATGAAAAATGATAATGTGTTAGCATCAGGAAGATGCGACAGAATCGGCGTAAAATCAATAGATAAACCATTTATTGAATACAAAAAAGATGGAAAGAAAACAAGAGATGAAGTAGAATTACCAAACCATACAGTAGCTTTTGAATTAGTTATGAAATATTTATTAGACCCAGAAAAAGGAGTAATCAAAAGTGTTGATGAAATAGATGCAATTGGTCACAGAATAGTACATGGTGGTCCAAACTTTACAAAAACAACAGTAGTAACAGATAAAGTATTAGAAGAATATAACACATCTATTGAATATGCACCACTTCATAACCCAGCACACTTACAAGGAATAAATGCATGCAAAAAGATAATGCCAAATACACCAGAAGTATTAGTATTTGATACATCTTTCCATACAACAATACCAGAATATGCTTCACTTTATGCTATTCCTTATGAATATTATGAGAAATATGCAATAAAAAGATATGGTGCACATGGTAGCTCACATAAATTTATAGCAGAAGAAGCTGCAAAAGTATTAGGAAAGAAAAAAGAAGATATAAACATTATCTCTTGCCACTTAGGAAATGGCTCAAGTATTGCTGCTATTAAAGGTGGAGTATGTATAGATACATCAATGGGATTAACACCACTTGAAGGTTTAATCATGGGAACAAGATCAGGAGACCTAGACCCAGCAATCCTAGAATTTGTTATGAGAAAAGAAAATATTGATATAAAAGAAATGATGACAATACTAAACAAAAAATCAGGATTACTAGGAATCTCAGGAGAAACAGGAGATGTAAGAGACTTAAAGGTACTTGCAGCAAAAGGAGATAAAAGAGCTGAACTTGCAATAGATATGTTTGCATATAGAGTAAAAAAATATATAGGTTCATACATGGCTGCATTAGGAAGAGTAGATGCAATTATATTTGAAGGTGGAATTGGAGAACACAACCCAGATGTATTAGATAGATGCGTTGCAGGACTAGAACCACTAGGAATCGTATTCGATAGTTCACACAATGATGATGAACAATATGAAGGAATTATAAGCAAACCAGAATCTAAAATACCAATGTATGTAATTCCTACAAACGAAGAACTTGAAATTGCAAAAGAAACAATGGAAGCAATTGAAAAATAATAAGATATGCCAAAGGAACGACTAAAATTAAAAGTCGTTCCTATTTTCTAGGAGGAAAAAATGAAGACATTAATAATAACAGGCGGTAAAATTAACAAAAATTTTGCAAAAAAATATCTAAAATCAAATAAATATGATATAATAATAGCTGTCGATAAAGGACTTGAAACAATAGACTATTTAAAGCTACAGCCACAATATGTTCTAGGCGATTTTGATTCAGTAAATACAAAAATCTTAGAAAAGTATAAGAAACAAAATATAAAAATAATAAAACTAAATCCAGAAAAAGACTTAACAGATACACATTCAGCAATTGACTTGGCGCTAAAGCTTAAAAGCACTGAAATAACAATCCTAGGAGCAATAGGAACAAGGCTAGACCATACAATGGCAAATATTCACATATTAAAACAAGCGCTAGACAAAAACATAAAAGCTAAGATAGTAAACGAAAAGAACAAAATAGAATTAATTAATAAAGAAATTATAATAAAAAAAGATGATAATTATAAATATGTATCAATAATACCACTTACAACAAATGTAACAGGAATTACGATAGAGGGAATGAAATATATAATAAATGATTATACTCTAAGCATTGGAGATAGCTTGGGAGTAAGCAATGAACAGATAGACAAAGAAGCAAAAATATCAATAAAAACAGGTATTTTAGTAGTTATAAAGTCTAAAGATTAAGGAGAGAATTGATTTTGGAAGATTTTGAATTAAAAATAGGATATGATTTTAAAAACATTGAATTATTAAAAACAGCATTTACACACACATCTTATGCAAATGAAAGAAAAATAAGTAGCAATGAAAAACTAGAATTTTTAGGAGATGCCATACTAGAATTTGTAGTAAGTGATTACCTATATGCAAACTATAAAAAACTAAAAGAAGGGGAAATGACTAAAGTTAGAGCAACAGTAGTTTGTGAGGAAAGTTTGCACCAAGTTGCATTAAAATATCATTTTGATGATTTATTATATCTTGGAAAAGGTGAAAAAATAAGTGGTGGAAACCATAAAAAAGCAATATTAGCAGATAGTGTAGAAGCGGTTATTGCAGCAATATTTTTAGATTCAGGATTGGAAGAAGCTAAAAAGTTTATTCTTGATAATTTAAAAGAAGCAATAGAACAAGCAAGTAAAAGTGTTGGGCAAAAAGATTATAAAACAGTATTGCAAGAAAAGCTTCAAAAGCATGGTACTGTCCATATTGAGTATTCAATAATAAAAGAAGAAGGACCAGACCATGATAAAACCTTTGTAGCAGAAGTGAAATGCAATGGCAAGCAACTAGCAGTAGGACAAGGAAATACTAAAAAGCAAGCTGAAATGGAGGCAGCAAGAGTAGCTTTAGAAAAATAAAATTAAATGGAGGTAGAAAATGTCAAAACAATACATAATTCCAATATTTGTTCCACATTTAGGGTGCCCAAATGATTGTATTTTCTGCAATCAAAAAAGCATTAGTGGGCAGATGAAACAGGTAACAGAAGAAGAAGTTGAAAAAACAATTCAGGAGTTTTTAAATAGTTTTAAAGATGAAAACTTATATACTGAAATAGCATTCTTTGGTGGAAGTTTTACAGGAATAGACATTGAACTCCAAGAAAAATTATTAAAAATTGCATATAAATATGTAAAAGAAAAAAAAGTTGATGGAATACGAGTGTCTACAAGGCCAGATTATATAGATAAAAATGAGCTAAAACTATTAAAAAAATATGGAGTAAAAACAATTGAACTTGGAGTTCAGTCAGCAAATGATTATATCCTAAAAAGGGCAAAAAGAGGGCATACCTTTGAAGATGTGAAAAAAGCATCTAAATTAATTAGAAGACATGGCTTTACTTTAGGCCATCAAATGATGGTTGGTCTGCCAGATAGTACTTGGATAGATGAAATGAATACAGCAAAAGAACTTGCAAAGCTAAAACCAAAAATTATTAGAATTTACCCAGTTTTAGTTATTAAAAGAACAGAACTTGAAACAGAGTTTGCAAAAGGAGAGTATCATCCAATAACACTTGAACAAGCTGTGGAAAGATGCAAGGAATTGTATTATTTCTTTGACAAAAAGAAAATTACAGTAATTAGAATGGGACTTCAAAACACAGATATTATATCAAACCCAGAAAATGTAAGTAGTGAAGTTGTTGCAGGCCCATATCATGAAGCTTTTGGACAACTTGTAGAGGATAGCATTTGGTATGATAAAATATTAAATGCAATTAAAAAAGTTAATACAAAAGTTGCAGAAATAGAAATTGAGGTAAATCCTGAAAACATTAATAATGTAATTGGTCATAAAAAAGAGAACATACAAAAATTAAAAGAATTATATGAAGTAGAAGTTAGACCAAAGCAGAATTTCAATATTAAACCAGGAGATTTCAAAGTTAATATTATAAAAACATATAAAGAATTTTTAGATGATTAGAGGGAAAAAATGAAATCAAAATATATAGACTTTAAAAATAATAAAAATTATGAAGAACTAAAGGCACCTGCAGAGGCAATAAAACAAGGAAAACTTGTATTATTTCCAACAGAAACAGTTTATGGATTAGGAGCAAATGCTTTAGATGTTGAAGCTGTGAAAAAAATATACATAGCAAAAGGAAGAGCAAGCGATAATCCGCTAATTGCTCATATTGCAAATATTGACATGCTTCAAGAGCTTGTAACAGAAGTTGGAGATATTGAGCAAAAACTTATAAAAAATTTCTGGCCAGGCCCACTAACTATAGTTTTTAAAAAGAAACCAATAGTTCCAGATATCATAACAGGTGGACTAGATACTGTTGCAATAAGAATGCCAAGCGATGGAATTGCACGAAAACTAATAGAGTATTCAAATTGTCCAATAGCGGCTCCAAGTGCAAATATATCAGGCAAACCAAGTGGTACACAAGTTGAAGATATAATAGATGAGCTAGATGGAAAAGTGGAATATGTAATAGATGGTGGAAAGGTTGATATAGGTGTAGAATCAACAGTAATTAGAGTTGTAGATGGTGTCGTACACATATTAAGACCACGGAAAAATCACACCAGAAAATATACAAGCTTTAGGAATACCAGTCTATATAGAAAAACAAATTCTTGGAGAATATAAAGAAGGAGAAAAAGTAATGTCTCCAGGAATAAAATATAAACACTATGCACCACAAACAAAGAGTATTTTAGTATATAGCAAGGATAATGAAAAAATGGTAAACAAAATAAATGAACTTGCTCAAAATAAAAATACAGTAATCTTATGCAGAACACGGAAACAAAGAAAAATATAATGTAGAACATAAACTTGCTTTTGGAAACACCTTAGAGGAAATAAGCCACAACATTTTTGCCTTCTTAAGAAAAGCCGATACATATAATGCAGATTTAATTATAATAGAAGGAGTAGAAACAACAGGTTTAGGACTTGCAATAATGAACAGATTAATCAGAGCATGTGCACATGAGTATATAGAAATATAAGCAAAAGGAGTACATTTTGGAAATAAAAGGACAAATTACGGATATAATTTATGAAAATGAGACAAATGGATATATGGTAGCAGAGTTTAAGACTGAAGATGAAACCACAGTTATAACAGGTTATTTGCCTTTTATAAACAATGGGGACAGTCTAAAAGTTGTTGGAAAATATGTTACTCACCCAGATTATGGTAGGCAATTTAAAGTTGAGACATTTGAGAAAATAATGCCAGAAACATTAGATGCTTTAGAAAGATACTTAGCAGGAGGAATAATTACAGGGATTGGACCTGCAACAGCTAAAAAGATTATAAATAAATTTGGAGAAGAAACAGTTCATATTTTAAGATATGAACCAGAAAAACTTGCCACAGTTAAAGGAATAAATAACAATAAGGCAATAACAATTTGTGAAGAATTTAGCGAAAAATGGGGATTATGGGAGATAGTAGGATTTTTAGAAAAATTCCGGAATATCAGCATCAAATTGCAAAAAAGTTTATGAAGCTTATGGAAAAGATGCAATAGCAGAAATTGAAGCAAACCCATATATGCTGCTTGATATTACTTATGGAGTAGACTTTAAAAAAATTGACCAAATGGCTTTAGAAATAGGAATTGCTTCAAATGATGAAAAGAGAATTGAAAGTGCAATAACATATAGTTTAGCTATTGCTTCAAACAATGGAAATACATGTGTAGAAAAACAAAACTTAATAAAATATGTTCAAGCACTTCTTGGAACAACAACAAGCGAAATAGAAACAGCACTAATAAATTTAAAAGCAAGAGCAAAAATAGAAATAGAAAATGTTGAAGAAATAGAATGGGTATATTTAAACTCATTTTATGTTTGTGAAAGAAACATTGCACAAAGAATTTCAATACTTAATAAATCAAAAAATATAAAGAAAATAAAAGATTTTGATAAAAAATTTAAAGAAGAAGAAAAACATATAGATATTACCTTATCTGAAAAACAAAAAGAAGCCATAAAAGCTGTAAACGACAATAATGTGTGTGTAATTACCGGTGGACCAGGTACAGGAAAAACAACAATTATTAAATTTATTATTGAGCTTTATAAAAAAGAAAACAAAAAGGTTGTACTTTGTGCACCAACAGGAAGAGCAGCAAAAAGAATGAGCGAAACAACAGGGGAAGATGCCACAACTATACACAGACTTTTGTGCCTAGGAAAAGTAGAAGAATCTTTAGGTATGGAGAGAGTAGATTATGCAATAGAACCGATAGATACAGATGTTTTGATAATAGATGAAATGTCTATGGTAGATGTATTTTTAATGAACTACATTTTAAAAGGTTTATATATGGGAACAAAACTAGTACTAGTTGGAGATGTAAACCAATTGCCATCAGTAGGTCCAGGAAATGTTTTAAAAGATATTATAAACTCAGAAACTGTTGAAACAATAGAACTAAACGAAATATTTAGGCAAGCTGCAAAAAGTCAGATAATAACAAATGCACATAAAGTAAATAATGGAGAAAATTTCTTAGAAATACCAAAAGAAGAACTAAAAGAAAAATTGCAGGATTTTTATTTTCTTAATGAACCAACACAAAATAAAATGCTTGAAGATGTAATATCACTTTGTACAGGTAGATTAAAAAAGTTTGGAAATTATGACTTTTTCAGAGATATCCAAGTACTAACACCAACCAAAAAAGGAAAACTTGGCACAAAAGAACTAAATATAGAACTTCAAAATGCACTAAACCCATCACTAAATGGAAAAAATAATATAAAAGAAATCCCACAAAAAAAACATGGAGATCGTGTGTTTCTTGAAGGTGATAGAGTAATGCAAGTAAAAAATAATTATGACATATATTGGGAAAAAAATCACAAAGAAGATGGAACAGGAATATTTAATGGTGAGCTTGGAACAATCAAGAAAATTGATGATGTAACAAAACAAATTGAAATAAAATTTGATGATGAAAAAACAGCATGGTATGAATATAGTGAACTTGAACAGCTAGAACACAGCTATTCAATTACAATACACAAATCACAAGGAAGCGAATTTGATGTTGTAATTATGTGCTTGCCACAGGCAGCACCAATGCTACTTACAAGAAATTTATTATACACAGGAATCACAAGAGCAAAAAAATTATTAATTGTTTTAGGCACAAAAAAAGTACTAGAGTATATGATACAAAATACTGAAACAAAAAAGAGAAATACTCGGCTTAGAACATAAATTAAGGGAGATAAAATAATGGATTTATCAAATGATGCTAAATACATAAAAGGCGTTGGTCCCAATAGAATAAAAAGCTTAAATAAATTAAATATTTTCACATTAGAAGATATTATAACATATTACCCAAGAACATACGAAAATAGAGGTGTACACAAAAAAATAGCAGATTTAGTAGATGGGGAAGAAGCATTGATTGAAGCAAAATGTGTTTCAAAAATGGCAGAAATAAAAATAAGAAAAAAAATGGCAATATACAAGCTTATTGTAAGAGATGAAACTGCAACTTGTACACTTACATGGTTTAATTGTTTTTACTTAAAAAACAAATTTATAGTTGGAAACACCTATAAATTCTATGGCAAAGTAAAACGCAAAATCAACCAAATTGAAATGATGTCACCTTTATTTGATGAGGAAGATTCAAATAAAAATACAGGAAGAATTATACCAATATATCCAAGTATTAATGAATTACCTCAAAATACATTAAGAAAGATAATTGAAAATGCTTTTGTGCAAATAGAAAATCTACCAGAAACATTGCCAGAGTATTTAATTAATAAATATCATTTAATGAAAAGAAATGAGGCAATTCACCAAATTCACTTCCCAGATGATTTTAAAAAATATAATGAAGCACGAAAAAGGCTTGTTTTCGAGGAATTACTAATAATGCAACTTGCGCTTCTTACATTTAAAAGCAATTATTCAAATGAGAAAAAAGGAATAGAATTTAGTAAAGAAATAAAAATGGAAGATATAATAAATAGTCTTCCATTTACACTCACAGGAGCTCAAAAAAGAGTTTTAGAAGAAATTGATAAAGACATGGAAAGCAATTTTGCAATGAACCGATTGCTTCAAGGTGATGTAGGAAGCGGAAAAACTGCTGTTGCAATGTGTGCAACATATAAAGCAGTAAAATCACGGATATCAAGCAGCAATAATGGCACCAACAGCAATTCTTGCAAAACAGCATTTAGATAATTTTAATAAGTTATTTGAAAAATACAACATCAGATGTGAATTATTGGTAAGTAATATTACTAAAAAACAAAAAGAAAAAATATTAGAAGAATTAAAAAACGGAAACATAGATGTAATAATTGGAACACATGCTTTGCTAGAGGAAAATGTAGAATTTAAGAATTTAGGATTAGTTGTAACAGATGAGCAACATAGATTTGGTGTAAGGCAAAGAGGTAAATTAAGCGCTAAAGGCTTGGCACCAGATGTTTTAGCCCTATCTGCAACACCAATTCCAAGAACATTAGCACTAATTTTATATGGAGACCTTGATATTTCAATTATCGATGAATTGCCACCAAACAGGCAGAAAATAGACACTTTTGCAGTAACTCCATCAGCAGAAGAAAGAGTAAATAATTTTGTAAAAAAACAAATAGATGAAGGAAGACAAGCATATATTGTTTGCCCACTCATAGAAGAAAATGATGAGATGGACCTAAAATCAGTAATTGAAATTGCGAAAAAATATAAAGAGGAAACATTTAGAGACTATAGGCTTGAAGTTTTACATGGAAAATTAAAACAAAAAGAAAAAGATGAAATTATGCAAAATTTCAAATCAGGAAAGATTGATATTTTAGTATCAACAACAGTAATTGAGGTAGGCGTTGATGTTCCAAATGCAAGTATAATGGTAATAGAAAATGCTGAGCGATTTGGTTTGGCAACATTACACCAATTAAGGGGAAGAGTAGGAAGAGGTCAATACAAATCATATTGCATACTAAAATATAGTGGCAAAGGAGAAAACACCAGAGAAAGAATGAAAATAATGGTAGAAACAAATGATGGATTTAAAATATCAGAAAAAGACTTAGAACTTAGAGGTTCAGGCGAATTTTTTGGAACAAAACAACATGGAATACCAGAATTTAAAATTGCAAACTTATTTCAGGATATGGAAATTTTAAAAGAAGCACAAACTATTGCTACAAAAATAATTCAGGAAGACAAAAAACTTGAAAAAAAGGAAAATGAAGTTCTAAAAAATGAAATCAAGAATATGTTTAAAACACGAATAGAGATGTAATAAGCAAAAGGTGTAATTATTAAATTACATCTTTTTTTGCAACCCAAAATGCTACGGAAATAAGGGAAAAAACAAAATATTACGAAAATGTTACAGAAATATTACAAAAATATTACAAAACTCTTGAAGCCTTTTGGAAAATATTGTATAATAGAAAAGGTGAATTAAATTAAGTAAAAAAATAAGGGGGATATGTATGAAAAAACAAAAAATTATTATTATTTCTGTAGTTTCTACAATCTTATTAATTGCAATAATAGGTATTTCTATGTTGCTAAACAACCAAACAGTTGCATCAGAGTGCAAGCATGCTTGTGATGCTTGGGAAGATTATATAAATGTTCACTCTGGCAGATGCAAATACTGTGGTATTCCAATGGCAGAACCACATACATATGTAAATGGTGAATGTATAAAGTGTGGAGCAAAACAATCAAACAATTGTAAACACACTAATGCTAAATGGAAAAGCAATTCGACAGAACATTGGCAAGTATGCAATGAATGTGGAATAGAAATAGCCTTTACAAGAACAAACCATACATTTAAAGAGGGTGTATGTACAATATGTTCATACAATTGTAGACATAGTGATTTTAAATGGAAAAGCAATGAATCAGGACATTGGAAAGAATGTACAAATTGTGGTTACCAAACAATTAAGGAAAAACATGGAACAAATGGAAGAAAATATGAAAACACAGCAACATGTACAAAATCAGGATATAAACAATATGTTTGCTTAGAATGTGGTGAGATCTATGATAGAGAATATTCACCTGCTTTAGGACATAATTATGTAACAAAAAGTAATTCAACATATCATTGGAAAGAATGTTCAAGATGTGATAGTGATACATATGATAATAAAGAGAAACATATTTATCAAAATGGAGTATGTATAATATGCTCATATAAATGTACACATGAACAAACTGAGTGGAAAAACAATGATACAGAACATTGGCTTGCATGTAAGAGTTGTAATATGATAGCAACATCATCACAAGCAAAACATAAATATGTTAATGGAAAGTGCTCAGTTTGTTTATATGAATGTACACATAAAGTAATTGATTGGAAGAGCAATGATTCAGAGCATTGGAAAGTATGCTTAACATGTGAAAAGGAAATAGCGAATACAAGAAAGGCACATACATATAAAAATGGAAAATGTTCAGAATGTTCATATAGCTGTAAACATTCTAGCAGAACTTGGAAAAGAGATGAAAACTCACATTGGCAAGAATGCAAAATTTGTTCAACAGAGATTCCTAATACAAGAGCAACACATATAATTACAAAATGGGAAAAATTTGATAAAAATACACATACAGGAACTTGTACAGTATGTAATAAAATAGTAAGAGAAAACCATAAATATGAAAATAAAGTATGCAAATGTGGGCAAGTTGAAGAAAGTACAGAACCAGTTGAATGTAAACACACAGAAAGAAAATGGGTATCAGATGCTAACTCACATTGGCAAGTATGTAAAAATTGTGGAAAAGAAGTTCCAGGAACAAGAGCAAAACATACTTTTGAAAATGGAAAATGTAAAGACTGTAGTTATGGTTGCACACATAGCAAAATAGTATGGAAACATAACGATAATGAGCATTGGCAAATATGCGAAGAATGTTTAGGTGTAGTTAGTGGAAGCAAAGAAAACCATGAGTATCTAAATGGAAAATGTATTAAATGTGGTAAAATTCAATCACACATTGGTGATGATGACAAAGAACCAGAAAATCCAAAACCAGGCGATGATCAAAAGCCAGGCGATGATCAAAAACCAAGTGATAACCAAAAACCAAGTGATAACCAAAAACCAAGTGATAACCAAAAACCGAGTGATAATCAAAAACCAAGTGATAATCAAAAACCAAGTGATAATCAAAAACCAAGTGACAACCAAAAACCAAGTGACAACCAAAAACCAAGTGACAACCAAAAACCAAGTGATAACCAAAAACCAAGCGATAATCAAAAACCAGCAGAAGAACCAAAACAAAATGATAATTCAAGCAAAAAAAATCTTCCAAACACTGGAAATGAGAGCATGCAAATAGCTCTAATGATTACAGCTGCAGTAATAGGTGGAGCATTACTAATAAAACTAAGCAAAGAAGAATAGAAAAAACAACTAGCAGAAAAAGCTAGTTGTTTTTTGCATAAAAAAACTATAATAGCAAAAAATAATAACAAAAGAAAGGAGAAGAAAATGACAAATTTTAATACAGATTTAGCAATTGAAAGAAACGACATCTATAGAAAAGCAAATAACATTGAAAACAATGTCGATGGAATAGAAACAGAAGAGGAAACCATAAGCGACAAAATAAAAGTTTCAAGAGTAAAAATTATAAACGATAAAGGAGCAGAGGCACTAGGTAAACCGATTGGAAACTATATTACAGTAGATATTAAAAAACTAAAGATTGCAGATAATAATGAAATTCAACAAGCTTCAGAAGTCGTAACAAAAGAACTAAGAAGTTTATTAGATAAACACATAGACAAAAAAGGAGATATATTAATTGTAGGACTTGGAAATGCTTATGTTACACCAGATTCACTTCGGACCAAAAGTAGTTAAAGATATGGATATAACAAGACATCTCCTAAAATATGCACCACAATACATTGACCCTGAAACAAGACCAGTAACTGCTATAGCTCCAGGAGTTTTAGGAACAACAGGAATTGAAACAATGGAGATAATTAAAGGGATTGTAGAAAACATTAAACCAAAATTAGTAATAGTAATAGATAGTTTATCTTCAAAAAGTATAGAAAGAATAAGCAGTACAGTTCAAATAGCAGATACAGGAATAGTACCTGGTGCTGGAGTAGGTAATGCAAGAAATGAAATTAGCCAAAGAACAATAAACATCCCAGTAATAGCAATAGGAGTACCAATGGTTGTTGAGGCAGCAACTATAGCTGCTGACAGTATTGATTTATTTATAGAAAAACTCCAAAAAGAAGCGAAATCTAATGATTACTTAAATGAACTTAAAAACACGAATAAATATGAACTAATAAGAGAAGCTTTAATTCCAAAAGATTATAACCTAATTGTTACACCAAAAGAAATAGATGATTTAATTGAAAACATGAAAGATGTTGTTGCAAAACGGAATTAATTTTGCAATACAAAACTAATTCCGTAAATCAAAAGCATATGTAAAGGGTAGAACAAATACAATAAATATTTAGTATTTGGCCCTTTCTTTTTGTTATATGAAAGAATAAATACAAGAGAAAGCATGGTGCAAATGGCGTAAGGTATGTAATACTTAGAAGCAGCGATTAAAACTTGTGGGCCGTTTTTATAAAATTTCAAAATACTATAACCAAAATGAACAATGGTTGCAAGCACATAGCTAAAAGAAAGCCATAATTTGTTTTTCCCAAAAACAAAAAATAAAAAGATAATTGTTACGCCATAAAATCCATAGTCACAATGAGAAAGTTCGGCAATAATAGCAAAAAGCAAAGTTGTTATTATGCCAATAATTTTGTTTATTTTATCATATATTAAAATAGAAAGTAGACCAAGAAGTAATGTAAATATAACATTTAAACAAAAATCATTACTAATGATTGAGTGAAATAACATAAACGGCACTTGTGAAATTATTGCAAATATAGTAAGCCTTATAATGTAATTTTTGATATTTTTAGTATGTATATAACCTTCTGATATTTGAAAAGCAAATATTGGGAAAGATATTCTACCAATATAATTTAAGTAAGAAGGCTTTCCATTAAAAATTGCATAACCAATATGGTCTATAAACATTGCAATACATGCTATAATTTTTAAAACAAAAGCATTCATAAAAAACTCCATTTCTTATTAATAAATTTTATATCATAAGAAATGGAAAAAGTCAATGTGAATTTGAAAGAGATGCTGAAGGTATTTTAAATTTAGAGTTGGACTTCTTGTAAATGCTACAAATATCACAATCAGTACATATATATACTCGGTTATTGAAAATAAGTTTAATTGTATCAATAAAATCATCTTCATTATCTATCAAATGAATATAGAGTTTGCTTGGAAGGAGTGTTAGAAGAGAATTTAGGGCATAATCATTTGTGGAAAAAGAAATGTCTGATAGGTATTTTGGGTTAATTATATCATTTTTGTATGGTATAACATTTTTTTTGTTGTCAAGCAAAATTGTATTTTCGTTTTTATATATAAGATGCACAATACTAGAATTACAAGGAGTTGTTTCAACATAAGATTTTAGTAAACTTATGAATTCTTTGTATTCTCTATCTATAATAAATTTATTTACACACATATCAACAAGACTATCCAGTTCCTTAATATATTCGTGCAGTCTAAAGTTCACAAAGCCATCTAAAACAAGGTATTTGTTTTCTTGAAAGTATTTGTAAACTGTGTTTGTGATTATGTTCACTAATGAGATTGAAGATTTAAAATCTATATTTGTTAAACATAAATTGTATATTTGAGATTTTTCTTCTGTAGAAAAATAAAAGTAGTTCAAATTTATTAAGTTACTAATTATATGTGGTTCGTAAAAATCAATAATAGAGTAGGCAATAAGTATAGAAATTTTACTTAAAAAATTTTTGGTATCATTACCAACATAGTGAACTATTACATTAGTGTATTTTTTAAAATCATAACATGAAACATAGATGTTATCTAGTTCAAAATATTCAAGTTCTTTTAGTAGATGATTTGATATATTCTTATTATTGGTTTTCACGCAAATAGTTTTTAACACAAAAATTCCCTCCAATACACAATATATTATCTACTAAAAAATGCTTAGATATTCATATATTATGAAATAGAGGGAAAACTGTTACTATTTATAAATCATATAATCTATTTCAGGAAAAATGCAGTCTTTTTTCTGAATAGAGTTTAAAAAGTCTTTATCAATTTTATTAGCTTTTATTTGTTCATATAATTTTGTGAATCTTCCAATATGATCTTTTATTCTTTTCTTTGCGTAATCAACCATTGTTCCATTAGTTATTATAAACAACCAGTCACTACTTTGAGCAAGAAGCAATTCTCGTGCACATTGGTTAAGAGCTTTTCTACGCAATGTGTTTTTTTCATCTGGATATAAGTTTGCAAGTTCAACCATTCTATCTCCTGCAACATGTAAGTGTCTGTGTGCATAGTCATTTGTGCTGTTTAGCCATACTTCACTATAGCCGTTTGCTCCCCAGCTTGATATACAAGGTGAGCATTGTTGCATTTCTGGGTATTTGTCTATATATTCTCCAGGTGTTATTAGTTTGAAATTTCCTTTATCATAATAAATCTTTTTGAAAAGAATATATAACCAATAAGGCCCTTCATACCACCAGTGTCCATAAAGCTCAGCATCATAAGGGCAAACAATAAGAGGTTTGCTTGGGTACATTACATCTGATAGTTCATTTATTTGCTTAACTCTTGAGTCAAAGAAGTGTCCAGCTTGTTTTTCAGCTGAATCATTGGCCCATTGTAGATTGTAGTAGTCTTTAAAATCTCCTTTTGATGTAATTCTATAATATTTTATACCGGTATTCACTCTAACGCCATTTTTTGCAATATAAGGCTTTATGTAATCATAATCAGCATCATAGCCAATGTCTCTATAAAATTCGCGGTAATTAAAGTCTCCAGGGTAACCACAAACAGAGCTCCAAACCTGCCTTGAGCTTTCAATATCTCTACCAAATGCTGCAATTCCGTTAGGTGTACTAATAGGGGCAAATGTGCCAAATATTGGAGTAGGGTCAGCATACAAAATTCCGTGTGATTCTGTAATTATGTATTCTATTCCGAATTCTTTTAAATATTTATCTGCTTCATGAACATAGCCACATTCAGGAAGCCAAATGCCTCTAGGTTGTTTTCCAAAATACTTTTTATAAGTTTCAACACCAACTGCAATTTGCGCTCTAATGGTTTTTTCATTAACATATAGAATAGGGAAATATCCATGTGTTGCGCCACATGTAATTATTTCTAAAACTCCTATATCTTGAAAATGTTTGAAGGCATTAATAAGGTTACAATTATAAACATCTTTAAATAGATGAAGGTCATTAGAGTAGCGTTCCAAGTAATATTTAGAAAGACCATTTAGTCTTGAATCATAGGCTGTCCTTTTTACTTCCTTTGTGCAAAGCTCTATATGAGTTTTTAAATATTTAATATATCTTCTTTGAAGTAACTTATTATCTAACATATTTAATAAAGGGGGAGTAAGTGACATTGTAATTCTAAAGTCAACTTTTTCCTCCTCTAATTTTTTGAAATTAGTAAGTAATGGTATATATGTTTCAGAAATGGCTTCAAATAGCCATTCTTCTTCTAGGTAATCTTCACTTTCTGGGTGATGAATAAATGGTAAATGTGCATGAAGTATAAAACTTACATATCCTTTTGTATTATCCATTTAATTGCTCCTTTGCTTGAAATTTTGAACCAGGCATTTTGCGTAGTTCTTGCAATTCATTATCTCTATATATTTTTCTATAAATATCGTAGATATTGTAAATTCTACCCATATATTTCATAAATTGGAATTGAGATACATCTTTTGCAGTTGTGGTATTTGTTTTTACATTCCTAAAGAATAATGTCTTTTGATTTTGTTCAAATAAAATATGGTTATTAGGTGCTTCAATAACATTTGAAGATGCAACATACATATAGTTATTTGGCAAACTAACTTCTTGTGTTCTAGCTCTTCTACCTAATTCAATTTCATAATCACATTTTGCATCATTTACATTAAAATACCAGCTATTAGCAAAATCATTTATTTCAATTTCAAAAGAATAATTCATAGTTTTGTTATGAACAATTAAAACTGGAACTGTATTCTCAAAAAACTTTTCACCAAACTTTTCAGCATAGCGTTTTCTATCATCATCAGAAATATCCCAATAAACGAAAAGTGTTTTTGGAGTTTGAGCTAAAATTTTTACAACAGTTTGGTTGTATCTATATGGTAAATCATAGTATTCAATTATTTCAGGTTTTTTCTTAGAAACTCCGGTACGAGAACTTTTTTTATTAGTCGTTTTTCTCTTGTTTTTTGATTTATCTAACCCTTTTTTTTCAGAAGTTTTCTTACCAGTAGCCTTTTTTGCATTAGCCTTATTAGTAGTACTTTTCTTACTAGCAACCTTCTTCTCAGAACCAACCTTATTTCCAGTTCTCTTTTTCTCTACAGCCAATCCCCTCTCAGAGACTTTAGCCTTGCTAGCTCTAGTAGCCCCAACATTCTTCTCATCCCCAGATTTAACTTTCTTCTTCTTCTTTTCAGCTAGCTCCTTAGTACTTTTTTGCATTAAAAATCCTCCTTAGTAAATATAATATTTCTCACAACATAATATATATCAAAAATAAAATAATTTCAATAGAAAATGAGAAAAAAATATAAAATTTTGGAAGGTGTAAGTTTTTTTTAAAATGTAGTGGTGCTTTTTCTATGTTTTAGTTTTGGGCTTGGAAGGTTGACAAATTCGCTTTTTTGCAGTAAAATAGATAAGTGAGAAAAAAGGGGAGATAATTTTTATGTCTAATTATAATATAAAGGCATTAGAAAAAGTAGAGTCGAAAACTAAGATTTATTTGATTATAATTGCCATACTAATGATAATTCTTTGTGTGAATAACAAATGGTTTATTATACCTTCAGTTGTTTTATATATAGGAATTGTTTTATATACAATTTGGGTATTTAATAAGAGAAAAGGAGAGCTTTCTAGTTATATTAATGAATTGACTTTTTCAGTTGATTCTGCAGCTAAAAACACTTTAATAAATTCACCGTTACCATTAATTATACTTGAAACAGATGGTAATGTTATTTGGAGGAGTTCTAGCTTCAATAAGGAATTTGCAAATGTTGGAATTAATGCATATATTGATGATTTGGCTAAAGAAATTAAATTTGAAATTGAGAACAATAATTATAAAATAGATAAAGAAGTCAATATAAATAATAAAATTTACCATGTAATGGGAGAATATGTGAAACAAAAGAGAAGAGAGCGTAAAAAAGAATCTAAGCAAATGATTACATTATATTTTATGGATATTACGAAACAAAATGAACTAATAAAAAAATATAATGATTCCAAAATTTGTATTGGAATAATAATGATTGATAACTATGAGGAAATTATTCAAAGAATTCCAGAAGATAATAAACCACAAATTATAGCAGCAATAGAAAAAAAATTATATGAATGGGCAAGTAGCTCAGGTGGATTAATTGTAAAAAAAGAAAGAGATACTTATGCTTTCATATTCGAACAAAAATATCTTGCACAAATGGAAAACAACAAATTTACAATCTTAGATGAAATAAAAGAGATTGAAGCAGATGATGGAATGCCAATAACACTTACAATAGCAATATCAAACGAAGGTGCAACAATATATGAAAAATATGAATCAACAACAGTCGCTATGGACATTGCTTTAGGTAGAGGTGGAGACCAAGCTGTAATTAGAAAAGACCGGAAAATATACTTTCTTCGGAGGTAAAACACAAGAAATTGAAAAAAGAACAAAAGTAAAAGCAAGAGTTGTTTCACATGCTTTAGAAGAATTAATTGCAAAAGTTGATAAAGTTATGGTAATGGGCCATACAAATGGAGATATAGACTCAATGGGCTCAAGCTTAGGAATTTATAGATTAGCAAAAACACTAGGAAAAGAAGCCTATATAGTAAACGAGACATATGGAATGTCTTTAGAAAGTCTAATGGCAGCACTTAAAGAACAAGGTTATGATAGTAATGTAATAATAGATAAAAACACAGCACTTGCAAATGTAACTTCAAACACATTACTAGTAGTAGTAGATACTCACAAGAGAAGTTATGTTGAAGTACCAGAACTACTAGAAAAAACTGAAAAAATAGTTGTAATAGACCATCACAGAAAATCTGAAGACTTTATAGATAATGCAATACTAACATTCCACGAAGCATATGCTTCATCAGCAGCAGAGTTAGTTACAGAAATAGTAGAATATGCAAGCAAAGAAGTTGTACTAGAACAAATAGAAGCAGAAAGCTTATATGCAGGAATTATGATGGACACAAAAAACTTCACATTCAAAACAGGTGTAAGAACATTTGAAGCAGCAGCATATTTAAGAAAATATGGTATAGACATAATAAAAGTAAAGAAATGGTTCCAAAGTGACCTAGAGAATTATAATGTAATTGCAAACATAGTAAAAAATGCTGAAATAGTAAATGGAACAATAGGAATTTCAACATATGATGAAAAAGATAAAAATGCTAATATTATCTGTGCAAAAGCAGCAGATGAACTACTTACAATAAGCGACATAACAGCATCATTTGTATTAGGGAAAATGGGAGACAAAATTTGCATAAGTGGCCGTTCAATTGGAGACATTAATGTACAAGTAATACTAGAAAAATTAGGCGGTGGAGGACATATAACTTTAGCTGGAGCTCAAATAGAAGGGCTAACAATGGAAGAAGCCAAAACCGAATTAATAATAAGAATTAATGAATATTTTACAGAAAATAATGTATAACAAAAGAAATGGGTGGCAAATGCACACCCATTTTGTTGAATAAAGATGAAAACTTTTTAAATATATTTACTGAATTTGACAAAATAATTAAAAAAATAGTAGTATAATATAGTAAAAAAACAGAGAGGATGAAGTTTAATGTTTCAAAATATTGCACACAAAGAAATAGATGAACAAGAAGAAAAACAAATTCCTAAAATAGAAATAAAAAAACTTTTTAAAATAAATGATATCATACTATATGCAGTTGCCTTTTTGGTTTCAATGGTAGGATTTAACAAAGAATTTGCACCATTTGGACTAGCCATATTTGCAGCAGCTTGTAGTAATAAAATTCCAGTTGGAATATTATACATAGCAGTACTAATAGGCACAACAATAGGGTTTGGACTAACAGGAACATTATCATTTTTACTAAGCTCACTATTATTTATTGCCATGCTCTTAATATTTAGACCTAGAATACAAGAACCAGACAAAAATGAAAAACAAAAATTAGGAATATATATTGCCATATCAGCATTTATTGTTCAAGCAAGTAAAATGTTTTTTACAATGTTTTTAGTATATGACTTAATCTCAAGCATCGTATTAGGCATTACAACATACATCTTCTACAAAATATTTGCAAACTCATTAATTACAATAGAACAATATGGAATAAAAAAAGCATTTTCAATAGAAGAGGTTATGGGAGCAAGTTTGATAATCTCAATAGCTTTATGTGCTTTTAGCAAATTACATATATTTGGACTTTCAATCACGAACATATTTAGCATAATGCTTGTGCTATTTTTAGGATGGAAAAACGGAATGTTAGTAGGTGGAACTGCTGGAATAACAATAGGAATGGTACTCGGCATAATAAACTCAACAAGTCCAACTCTAGTTGCTTCATATGCCATATCTGGTATGATTGCTGGAATAATGAACAAACTAGGAAAAATTGGAGTAATAGTAGGCTTCTGCGTTGGAAATGCAGTATTAACATATTTTGCAAATGGTAACACAGTACCAATAATAACAATAAGGGAAATATTAATAGCATCACTTGGACTATTGGTAATACCTAAAACAGTAAGTATAGATATAACAGAAATGTTCAACCAAACAAAATGCTTACCAACAGCAGCAGGAGTTCTTGAAGAAAAGAAAAAAACAGCAAATAAACTAAACAGTGTATCAGATACAATACTTCAAATGGCAAGAAGCTATAATGATTCAGCCAAAGACACACTAGAAGAAAAAATAGAAGATGAAAGTAAAAATACATTTAAAGAGGAAGTACTAAATAACCTAGAAGAAATAGAGGACAACCTTTTATATGAAGATATATTACAAAATGATGATGAAATCTTAAACAGAAGCTATGAAATACTAGAAGAAAAAGAAATGATAACAGAAGAGGAACTAATTAATATATTAGAGCAGGTAAATGGATATAAACTTGTAAATGAAAATATTCAAGACACAATATCACCAATAGTGAAAATATTTAACAGTACATACAGAATAAACAAACTAAATACTATATGGAAACACAAAGAAGCAAGCAACAAAAAAATACTTGCAAACCAGCTAGGAGGAGTATCAAAAGTAATATCATCACTGGCGGATGACATAAAGACAGAAGAAAAAACTGAAAAGCCAGTAGAAAAGAAATACAAATTAATAATTGGAGCAGCAGAAACTACAAAAAATAAAAGCGAAGTTTCAGGAGATAGTAATATTAGAACAAAACTTCATGATGGAAAATACATGCTAGCAATAAGCGATGGAATGGGCTCAGGTCCAAGGGCTAAAAAAAGTAGTACAACAGTAATTCAAATGCTTAAAAGATTATTAACAACAGGGTTTGATAATGATGTATCAATAGGCTTAATAAATTCAGCTGTAAACTTAAATTCAAATGATGAAACATATGCAACAATTGATATTTCAATAATTGATTTAAGCAGTGGCAATATAGAACTTGTAAAAAATGGAGCCTGCCCAACATTTATAAAATCAGGTAAAAAGGTTGAAACAATAAAAGCAATATCATTCCCAGCAGGAGTACTTGATAAAATAGACTTAGTAGTATATGACAAAGATTTAAAAGAAAATGACATAATAGTGATGTGCAGCGATGGAATAATCGAATCAAACACAGAATATAAAAACAAGGAACTATGGCTTAAAGAACTTATGGAAAATATAGAAACAGATGATGTTCAAAAAATAGCAGACATTATTATGCAAGAAGCAATAGACAATGGCTTTGGAATAGCTAAAGATGATATGACAGTAATAGTTACAAAACTTGTTTCAATTTAGGAATAAAACCACATTAATGGATAACACTATTAATGGTGGTTTTTTTATGAAAATAATATTATTGAAATCAAAAGATGATAAGAAAAGTTTCAAATTTTTGGAAATGCTAGGTGCAGATGTGCAAGAAATAGCAGACCTTGAAGACACGGATAAAATGATTAAAAACCTAGTAAAAAATGATTATACAACAATAATAATGACAAATGAGGTGGCCGGTTTCTCAGAAAGTATAATGACAAAATATAAAAAGTCAAGTGATATAAAAATAATAATAGCACCACCTAAATAATGTATAAAACTATAAAAAATGGAAAAAATTATATTAATAAAATTTTAATCGCTTTTCAAAAGGAGGAACTTATGAAACAAAACCAAATGAAAAATATGGTAGTTATAAAAGATTTACCATCAAACATAGTAGATGAGGCAATAATAATATTGAAAAACAATAAAAAAATCAAATCTCTAAATACAATAGAAAAACAGGGAACAGAAAAACCTGAAAAAGAAATAAATGAAAATTATGTAGTAAAAGAAGCGGAAATGGTAATAAGTAATTTTATATCACAAATAGAAAAAGAAAAACACTTTAAAAGTTTTTCGATAAAACAACTAGAATTTAGATACAAAAAAATGAAGGCAGTAACAATAGTTTTAAGCATAATAGTAGTTATAAATATAATCCTGAATGTAGCGGGAATAAAGTAAAATAGGATAAGTTCTAAACCTCTTAAAATTAGAATATATTGTAAAAAATGTATTCTAATTTTAAGAGGTGTTTTTATGGAAAGAGTATTAAGTCAAGATGAAAGAATAAGAAGAGCAGAAGAAATATATGCAAGACGAAAAATGAACGAAACAAGAAAAAGTGCAACAGTACAAGTTGAGGCTCAAAAGCCAAATAATCTTACAAAAAAACTTGTAAAACAGTTCATAATATGTTTGCTAATTTACATATGCTTTTATATGGCAAAAAACGTTCCAAATTTAATTCCACAGGAAGTGATGAATAAAATCACAGATACTCTGGAATATGATATAAATGTTCAGGAACTATATGAAAATTTTAAGGGAATCTATAAAAAAGAAAATCAAGATGAGAATGTAGAAAACAAAGAAGAAGAGCAACTACCTCAAGAAACATTATCAGCAACAGATAGTGATGGGGAATCAAATGAAGTTGCTCAAAAAGAAGAAAAATCAGAAGAAACACAAGAAGAGGAAAATACAGAAGGGCTTACACAAATGGAAATAGATGCACGATATATAAAGAAAAATTATTCACTAATAAAACCACTAGAAGGAGAGATAACATCAAGATTCGGGCCAAGAAATCCGGAAGTACCAACAGTACCAAAATATCATACTGGAATTGATATAGCACGAGTTGTAGGCACAGTAGTAATTTCAGCAATGGAAGGAACCGTGGAACTTGTATCAGGAGAAGGAAGCTATGGAAACCATGTAAAAATCACAAACGGAGATGTCTCAACACTATATGCACACTGCAGTAAAATATATGTAAAAGAAGGAGATTACATCACACAAGGACAAGAAATAGCTGAAGTTGGAGCAACAGGCAATGTAACAGGACCACATTTACATTTTGAAATAAGAAGAAACAATGAATATGTTGACCCAGATTTAATTTTGGAATTCTAAGGAGATGAGATTTTGCAAATAAAAATAAATATACAATTATTTGCAGCTATAATATTTTTTTGCTTTACTAAACAAATAAAACTATATGCTTTCTTAATGCTGTTTGCATTAATACACGAACTAGCTCACATGAGTGTGGGAGTGCTACTAAAACTAAAACCAAAAGCTTTAAAAATACAACCATTTGGAATAGAAATAGTGTTTGAGAGTTTTGAAAATACTGATAAAAATAAAATAAAAATAGCTATAGCAGGTCCAGCTATCAATTTACTGATTGCAATAATATTTTACTTCATTAAAATAAAAACACAGCAAATAATAATAAATGCAAACATATTACTAGCTATATTTAACCTTATACCAATATATCCACTAGATGGGGGAAGAATACTAAAATCAGCAATAAGAGAAACATCACAGAAAAAAATAGCAGATGAAATAGTTAATAAAACATCAAATGTACTAATGATATTATTTACAGCAATTTCAAGCATATTGATACTTGTATATAAAAATTTTGGCTTATTCTTAATAATAATATATCTATGGACAATAGTAATAAAAGAAAACAAAAGGTACATATTAAAAAGAAAAATAAATAAAATTTTGGAAAAACAAAAAAAGACTTGACTTTTTTTTATTTAAGTGTGAAAATTAATATAGATGTAATAAATGAGGTGAAACGAATGAAAAAATATATTAAAAATCAAAGAGGAATAACATTAATAGCTTTAGTAATAACAATTATTATTATTTCTATTTTGGTAGGGGTAACTGTAAGATATGCTAATATTGGCACAGATGTGAGAAATTATAATTATATGTGTGCAGATATAGAACTTTTAGAAAATAAAATAAAGCTATTTTATAATGACAAAGGTACTATACCAACTGTTGGAAGTGCGATTAGTGCAAAATCATTGTTAGGGACACAATCAAATATAAAAGATAATGATAATTATTATAAAGTAGATGTAAGTCAATTATATAATGTAACATTAAATTATGGAGGAGGAGCCGATGCGGATGATGCTTATATAGTAAATGAGCAAAGTCTAAAGGTATATTATCTAAAAGGAGTAGTTTTAGATAATATGAAATATTATACAAAGAAAGCCGAAAACAAACCATGTGTTGAGCATACATATGGAGACTGGATAATAGTAACTGCAGCAACTTGTACAACAACAGGAGAAAAACAAAGAAGTTGTACTAGATGTGGAAATGTTGAAACACAAATAATTCCAGTAACTTCTCATACATATGGATCATGGGAAGTAATAACACAAGCAACATGTACTACATCAGGAACAAGAAAAAGAAGTTGTACACAGTGTGGAAATACTGTAACAGAAGCAATTGCTGCAACGGGACATTCTTTCTCAGAATGGACTATAGTTGAAAAGCCAACTACAACATCAACAGGATTAAAATCATCAACATGTACAAAATGTGGTGAAACAAAAACAGAAATAATACCAAAATTATCAGTATATATTTCATTTACAATAAGCGGTGTACAATATACAGCAGAACAAGGAATGAAATGGAAGGACTGGGTAAACTCAGAATATAATACAGCAGGATTTGCAATTACAACATATAAGAATGTAAAAAGAGTATTCTTCAAATCAGGTGATTATTATGTAAGTGACCCAATAGGATTAACCGAGGTTACTGCAGAAAGCGAGATAGTGGAAAATAGAAAATATGGCAGAACAAAGACAGACAGTGGCGGTAGTGTAATGTAAAAATAACTATTGACTTAAATAAACATATATGGTATTATACATGCCAAGGGGGAGATGTAATGGAAGAAAGAATTGAAGAGAAAGATTTTGAAAAGAAGCCAAAGAAAGGGAAAATTCTTAAAATATTAATAATTGTAGTGTGTATAATTATTTTAGGGATAATAGGAGTATTTGCGTGGAGTAAATTAAATAGCAAACCTGAAAAGATTTTTAGCAGAGTTATTGATGAAATCGAGGAGTTAAAAGAAAGAAAGGGTAGTAAAACAGAAAAGATAAATTTTGAACTTTCTGCAACTGCAAGTTCAATGAATAATGATGTGACAATGCTAAATACAATACTTTCACAAGTAAAACTTAAAGCTACAACTGAGGTTGACTATGAACAAAAAGTATTAAATCAAAATTTTACTGTAAGCGTAATGGGTGATGATGCTCTTAATGCTGATGCAATATTTCAAGACAACAAAATGTATTTTTACTTAAAAAATTTATATAGTAAATATATAGAAATTCCAACTGAAGAAATAGAAGATTTTGACTATTCTTCAATATTTGAAAATGTAGATTTGAATTCTGATAGTAAACTATTAGAAGATATAAAAACTATTTTAAAAAACAAAATAGCTTATAAAATATATACACAAGAAAAAGTTTCAATTGAACCAAGTTCTACAGGAGATAAGAAAAATGTTTTAAAAACATCAACACAATTTTCAGCAAATGAAATTAAGGAAATTATAGACCAAGTTCTAAATGCTTATGGAAAATATGCTGATAACACTGAAATATCAAAGGCTATTGAGAATTTAGATATAGACTTAGACACAACTGAACCAAATGAAAATTATGCAGTTGTATCAATTTATACTAAAGGATTAAAAAACGAAGTAGTAAGAGCAGATATAGAATTTGTAAATGTGGCTGATGATGCAATATTTGCATTAAACTTTGAAAAAGAAGACAAAAATACAACAGCTGTGCAAGTAAACCTTAAAGAAGGCATAGAAACAGGAACATTTAAAAACATAATAAAATTATATTTCACAAAAGAAAATAAAAATGAAGGAACAATAAAAGTAAAAGTAAATGTAGATGGCGAAGCAACAATTACACTACAAATAAAATATGAATTTGAAGAAAATCCAAAAATAGAAAAAAGAAGCATAACAAATGCTATTAATGTTAATGATTTAACAGAAGAAGACCAAAAAGAAATATATGAGAATGTTCAAAACAACCCTTATCTATCAGGTTTAATGGAAATGATGATGCCTAAGTTTGCATTACCTGAGGACAATAAAGACATGGAGCCTTTAGAATATGATGATTTTGATGAGGACAACTCTTTTGATGGAGATGAATTTTTTAATGAAAACGGTGAAATTATTGACATGTAATTGTAAAATGATGTAAAATAGGGACGGAGCAAAACCGTCTCTAATATTTTTAGTAAAGAAGGAAAATATGGAACTTTTTGATTCACATGCACATTATAATGATGAAAAATTTGATAATGATAGAGAAGAAATAATTCAAAAAATATATGATTTAGGAGTAACTACTTTAGTAAATGCAGGCTATAGTTTAGAAAGTTCTAAAAAGGCTATAGAAATAGCTAATAAACATAGCTTTATATATGCAACAGTTGGGGTATCTCCAAATGATATTGATAATTTGAATGTAGATTATATTAAACAAATTGAAAATATGGCCAATGAAAAAAAGGTTGTTGCAATAGGAGAAATTGGCTTAGACTACTATTGGAATAAGGAGAACAAAGAAGAACAGAAAAAAATATTTTGTGAGCAAATTGAATTAGCAAATAAGCTAAATAAACCAATTGTTATACACACAAGAGAAGCTGTGATGGACACATTAGATATATTGAAAAATAAAGTAGAAGCAAAACAAAAGGGAGTATTTCATTGTTGCCCACTAAATCCAGAACTTGTAAAAGAAGCCTTAAAACTAGGCTTTTATATATCATTTGCTGGACCAGTTACTTTTAAAAGCTCTAAAAATGCTGAAGATGTGGTAAAATTGGTTCCGTTAGATAAAATACTAATAGAAACTGATTCACCATATCTAAGCCCAGAACCAGTAAGAGGAACTAGAAATGATTCAAGAAATGTGATACATATAGCTGAAAAAATTGCATGTATTAGAGGAATAACACTAGAGGAAATAGCAAATATTACATTTAAAAATGCAAAAAGTATTTTTAAAATAGATTAAGGAAGGTAAGAACATGGAAGAATTCAATAAAAAAGAATATCAAGAGTTTTTAGAAAAACATGAAAAAGGCCATTATGCACAAAGCTTAGAATGGGCAAATGTTAAAGATGAGTGGAAAAACGAAATAATAATTGTTAGAGATAATTCAGGAAAAATAAAAGCATCAATGAGTGTTTTGATAAGAAAATTACCTTATATTAAATCAACATTAATGTATTCACCAAGAGGACCTGTATGTGATGTAAATGATGAAAAATCTTTCAAAGAATTAATAAAAAAAGCCGATGAATTAGCAAAAAAATACAATGCCTTCATGCTAAAAATGGACCCAGATATATTAGCTAGCAACATAGAATTTAAAAAAATGGCAAAAGAAAGAGGATTTAAAGTTGAAGACAAAATTAAAGATGTAAATACACTTCTTCAACCAAGATATGTTTTCAGATTGGATATAAAGGGAAAAACCGAAGATGAAATATTTAATTCATTTCATTCTAAAACAAGATATAATATTAGACTAGCAGGAAGAAAAGGCGTAACCATAAGAGAAGGAACAAGAAAAGATGTAGACCAGTTTCAACAAATATTAGAAACAACAGGATCAAGAGATAGATTTTATATAAGAAAAAAAGAATACTTTGAAAAGATTTTTGACAGTTTTGATAATGACCATCTAAAATTAGTGTTTGCAGATTATGAGGGACAACCAATTTCATGCGTTTTGAATATCTTTTATGGAAATAAGGAATGGTATTTATATGGAGGAAGTTTAAATGAACACAGGAACTTAATGTCAACATACCTTCTACAATGGGAAATGATAAAGCAAGCTATAAATAGAAAGATGGATTGCTATGATTTCAGGGGAGTTTGTGCAACAGATGAGACTCATTATAATGAAGGATTATATAGATTTAAAAAAGGATTTAATGCAGATTTTGTTGAGTTTATGGATATGCATAAAATTTATAATCCAATTATATATTTCTTATTTGAAAAGTGCGGTTATAAACTAAGAGATTTAAAATTAAAGTTAATAAAAAATAAATAAAAGAGGGGTTACCTCTTTTATTATTTGTTGCCAAAATCAACTTTTACATTTTTTCTAGCCTCATTGCTTTCTGCTTCAAATAATTGCTCTGGTTCGAAGTGGAACATAGAAGCAATAATATTAGAAGGAACTACTTGCAATCTTGTATTATATTTTGTTGCAATATCGTTATAGAATTGTCTTGAAAAAGCAATTTTATTTTCAGTGTTTTGTAATTCTTCTTGTAATTGTGCAAAATTGCTATTAGCTTTTAAATCTGGATAACTCTCAGCAACAGCCATAATAGTTTTTAAGGCACCAGAAAGTTCACCATCTAACTTTGATTTTTCGCTAACAGTTGAAGCATTAGCCCAAGAAGTTCTAAGTTCAGCAACTTTAGTTAATACATCTGATTCATGAGACATATACCCCTTAACTGTTTCAACCAAATTAGGGATCAAATCAAATCTTCTTTGTAACTGTACATCAATTTGGCTCCAGCCATTCTTAACCTTTTGTTTTAATCCAACTAGAGAGTTATAAACTGATATAGCATACAGTATTAGTAGTACAATAATAATTAAAACAATCCAAACCATATAAAAACCTCCTATCAATTATATTTTAGTACACACAAATTATAACAAAACAAATAAAAAAATGCAAGGAGAACAGAAAAAAATAAAATGTTACAAAAATGTTACAAAAGTATTACAAGAATATTAAGTTTTAAAAATATTAAAAAAAAATGTTGACTTTTATCAAAATAAAGGTTAACATTTAATTAGAATAAAAGATAGTGTTAAATAAACCATGAAAAAATAAGATGAGGGGGAGAATTATGAATTTAAAAGAATTAAAAAGAAAGCAAATCCTTACAATTACAACTATAGCGTTAATATTGATTTCTTTTACAGTAATTGTAGCTTCTGTATTAAATATAAAAGCTTTTGCAAACACAGGAGATGATATAAATGCAGAACTAAATAGTTGTCAGCATACATTTGGTAATTGGTATGTAGGTTCAAATAAATTGCACGCAAGAGATTGTACAAAATGTGGTGCAACTGAATCTGATTCACATGAAGCTTCATGGGGAAGTTGGGCAGAGAATACAATATCAAATAGACACGAAAGAAACTGTACTGTATCAAGCTGTACAATTAAAGAAGACCATGCACCTGTAGATACAAACAGTGATGGAAAATGTGATACTTGTGGCTTTACAATGGGAACAAGTGGTGGAAGTACACACACACATTCATTTACAAATAACTGGGAAACAAAGACAGATGGAAATCATTATTTATGCTGTGATGATAGCACATGTAGTAGCACAAGTAAAAGCCATAGCCCTTCATGGGGAAGTTGGACAGAGAATACAATATCAAACAGACATGAAAGATATTGTACGGAATCAGGTTGTACAATTAGAGATTGGGACAATGAACATGCTCCAGCAGATGAAAACAATGATGGAAAGTGTGATATTTGTGGACTTACAGTAGGAACAAGTGGTGGAAGTACACATACACATACATTTACAAACAAATGGGTTATAAATGCAGATGGAAAACATTGTTTAATGTGCGATACAGCAGGTTGTACTCAAGTCAAGGAATCACATATAGCTTCTTGGACAGGAAATTCATGCACAGCGAATAGAATATGTGCAATATGTGGAATATCAGATGGACAGACACTAGGGCATAATTGGCAAGCAGCAACATGTACAGAACCAGAAACATGTAGTAGATGCCAAGAAATGAGAGGAACAGCATTAGGACATGACTGGGAAATAGCAACATGTACAAAAGCAAAAACATGTAAAAGATGTCAAGCGACAGAAGGAACAGCATTAGGACATGATTGGCAAGCAGCAACATGCACAAAACCAAAAACATGTGGCAGATGTCAAGCAACAGAAGGTTCAGAACTAGAACATGATTTTGAAAACTGGACAGACAATAGAGATGGAACGCATAAAGGAATATGTAGTAGATGCCAAGAGGAAAAAATAGAAGAACATAATTATGATTCAACAAATGTATGTACAAAATGTAATGCAGTAAAACAAAGTACAACATGTGAGCATGACTGGCAAATAGATAAAGCAGGAGCATCAGAAACACAACACTGGGAAAAATGTATAAAATGTCAAGAAAAAAGAAATATTGTCAATCACACATTTGTAAATGGAGTATGCACAGTTTGTGGGTATGTTTGTACACATGGTTCAACAACAGTAAAAAAAGATGAAACATATCATTGGAAGGAATGTAATAATTGTGGTGAGCAAATAGAAAAAGAAACACATAAATATGAAAATGGAATATGTTCATGTGGAAGACAAGAAGGAAGTACAACATGTGCACATAACTGGAAAATTGATAAAACAGGTGCAACAGAAAAACAACATTGGGAATTATGTACTAAATGTCAAGAAAAACGAAACATAGAATACCATACATTCGTAAATGGAGTATGCACAGTTTGTGAATATGCTTGTAAACATAGTTCAATTGCAGTAAAAGAAGATGAAACATATCATTGGAAAGAATGTAAAAATTGTGGAGCAATACTAGAAAAGGAAACACATAAATATGAAAATGGAACATGTTCATGTGGAAAAAATGAAAATGTAACAACACCATGCAAGCATACAAATAGGGAATGGAAAGCAGATAGCAATTATCATTGGCAAGTGTGCAAAGATTGTGGAAAAGTGCTTGTAGAAACCACTGCATCACATGTATTTGTAAATGGTAAATGTAAAAATTGTGGAGTAGCAGAAAAATCAAACACATCAAATGTAAAACTACCAAATACAGGTGGAATAATGAAAGTAGCATTAATAACACTAGCAATTTCAGCAATATGTGGAACATCTTATATAGGATTTAGAAAATATAAAGATATTAAGTAAAAAGGAATAAAATACAAAAACTTGAATATATTATTATAGAAAGTGTTTTGTAGCAAGAACTTAAAAAGCAGAATGTTTCTAAAACATTCTGCTTTGAATTTTATCTACGGACATAAGGAATACAAGAGAAATATTACAAAAATATTACAAAAATTTGACAAGCTTGTAAAAAAATAGTATAATATTATTTGTGAGTCCAAGGAGGGATTTAATTAATATATGAAAAATTATTTAAAATCTTCTAAGATAAAAAAAATAATAATAGCTGGAGCAATATTTTCTATAATTTTAGGAATATCAGTATTTGCTGGTAATGTAAAGTTAAATAGTGTTAATATAAAATTTTCTAATAATCAGGAAATTACAGTATTAACTGCTAAAACAAAAATATCAGATATCTTACAAGAAAATCATATAGTTATTGAAGACAATGAAACCGTAACACCTGGAATAGATTCAGAAATAACTAATACAAAAACAATTGTTATCTCCTTAAAAGGGGAAGAGCCAATTAAAATAGCTCAAAATACTACAACAGAAATAAATAAAGAACAAGTTTTGGAAGAATATACAAATTTAACAGAAAAAATTGAAACTGTAATAGAAGAAATACCTTTTGAAACAGTAACTAAAGATGTATCAAACGGAGCTACAACAACAAGAAATGCAGTAATTCAATCTGGAAAAAATGGAGAAAAAAAGGTAACCTACAAGGTAACATATAAAGAAAATGAAGAACTTTCAAGAGAAAAATTATCAGAGGAAATAATAAAAAATCCTGTAGATAAAATTGTACAAGTACAAAGTAAATCAGTAATTACATCAAGAAGTTCTTTTTCAAGAGTAACTGGAACATCAGGCAAAAGTGGAGTATATAAAGTAACAGCATATTGTGCATGTATGCAATGTTGCGGTAAAACAAATGGAATTACAGCATCAGGAGCAAAAGCAACAGCAAACCACACAATAGCAGCACCTAGAACATTCGCATTTGGAACAAAAGTAGTAATAAATGGAACAACTTATGTAGTTGAAGACAGAGGCGGAGCAATACAAGGAAACAGAATAGACATATACATGAACTCACACGCAGAAGCCTTAAGATGGGGCGTAAGATATGTTGAGGTTGAAGTATTAGATTAAAAAATAATGGACTAGATTTTCTAGCCCATTAATTTTTTTTTACACAAATCATTGCATTTTTAAAAAATCTATGATATTATTATGGAAATTAATTCTATCAAAATTATTTCAAGGCATTTCGCTGTTTAAATTCAAGGAGGAAATATGTTATCAATAGTAAAAAGTATGGCTTTACATGGGCTAGATGGGTATTTAGTCGATGTACAGGTGGATGTATCAAGTGGACTTCCAGCGTGGGAAGTGGTTGGGTTACCTGATGCAAGTGTTAAGGAAGCAAAAGAAAGGGTGAAAACAGCAATAAAAAACTCAGATGTAGATTTTCAAAGTAAAAAAATTGTTGTTAATTTAGCACCAGCAGATATTAAAAAAGAGGGCTCAAGTTTTGATTTGCCAATAGCAATAGGAATTTTAATGTCAATGGAAGTGATAAATACAAAAGAGACAGATAATATAGCTTTTATAGGTGAGTTATCTTTAGATGGAAAAATTAGTAGAGTAAATGGAATTTTACCAATGTGTATAGAAGCTAGAAGGCTTGGAATGAAGAAAATTATAGTTCCTGAAGATAATGCAGAAGAAGCTGGAATTGTATCAGGAATTGATGTATTACCAGTAGGAAACCTAATGCAAGTTATAAATTTTCTAAATAAAAACGAGGTTATAGAACCAAAAAAAGTAAATATTGAAGAATACTTTAAAACAAATCAAAAATATAATTTTGATTTCTCAGAAGTAAAAGGTCAAGAGAACATTAAAAGAGCCCTTGAAGTTGCTGCAGCAGGAGCACACAATTGCCTATTAATTGGAAGCCCAGGTTCAGGAAAAACAATGCTTGCTAGAAGGCTTCCAACAATTTTACCAGATCTAAGCTTTGAAGAAGCATTGGAAATAACAAAAATACACAGTATAGCAGGTACTCTAACACAAGATGTTCCATTAATTACAACAAGGCCATTTAGAGCTCCACATCACACTATATCAGGAGTATCACTAGTTGGAGGAGGACGAATTCCAAAACCGCGGAGAAATAAGCCTAGCACACTATGGAGTTTTATTTTTAGATGAATTAACAGAATTTCATAAAAGCACATTAGAGGTTCTAAGAGGACCATTAGAAGATAGACAAGTTACAGTTTCAAGAGTAAATGGAAGTTTTACATATCCAGCTAATTTTATGTTTGCAGCAAGCATGAATCCATGTCCGTGCGGATATTTTGGTTCGAAAGACAAAGAATGTACATGCACAACAAATTCAATTTCAAAGTACATGGGAAAAATTAGTGGACCACTTTTAGATAGAATAGATATCTGCATAGAAGTAAGTCCAGTCAAATACCAAAAATTAGATTCTAGTGAAAAAATCGAAACATCAGAAGAAATTAAAAAAAGAGTAAATAAAGCAAGAAAAATTCAACTAGAAAGATATAAATCAAATAAAATCCTATCCAATTCGGAATTAACCCCCAAATTAATAGAAAAATATTGTACATTAGATTCAAAAGGAAAACTTATTTTAGAAAATGCGTTTAACAAATTAAAATTAAGTGCTCGTGCTTATGGAAGAATACTAAAAGTTGCCAGAACAATAGCTGACTTAGATGAAAGTGAAAACATAGAAGTAAAACACATAGCAGAAGCAATACAATATAGGTCAATAGATAGAAAGTATTGGAGTAATTAAAATGGAAATAAAGGAAATAGAATTTGAAAGTGAATGTTATCCAAGACAATTAAAAAATATTCAAAATCCACCTCAGAAACTATATGTCTTGGGAGATGAGAAAATACTAAATAATGAGTGTATTTCAATCGTTGGTTCGCGTTGTTGTACTAGCTATGGAGCTGATATTGCAAAAAGATTTGCAAATTATCTTGGACAAAATGAAATTACAATAGTAAGTGGAATGGCAAAAGGTATAGACAGCCATGCACATCTAGGAGCTATGGAAACTAAAGGAAAAACAATTGCAGTACTAGGGTCTGGGTTTGAACATATTTTTCCAAGCAAAATTATTTTTGAAAAAATCTTGGAAAACAATGGAACAATAATTTCAGAGTATAGCCCAGAAGTTGAGGTATTTCCTCAAGGATTTCGAGACAGAAATCGAATTATTGCAGGAATGAGTTTAGGAACTCTTGTTGTAGAAGCAAAAACAAAAAGTGGTACAGGTATTACAGCAGAATATGTGAAAAAATTTAAAAGAAAACTTTTCTGCATACCACACTCAATTGAAGACAAAGCAGGAATAGGAACAAATAGGCTAATCAAAAAAGGCGCAATACTTGTAACAGAACCTAAAGATATATTAGATTGTTTAAAAAAACAAACTATTATACAAAGTGAGGCACAATATGATTTGGAAATACCACTAGAGTATAGAAAAATATATAATTCTATTAAACAAGAGGCATTAAATGCAGATGAAATAAGTAAAAAAACAGGAGAAAACATTGCAAATGTAAACACAATACTTACAATGCTAGAGCTTGAAGGCTATATAGAATCTTTACCAGGAAACAATTTTAAGGCAAAGGAGTGATAAAAAATGTATGAAAGGCACATTTTAGGAAAAAAAGGAGAAGATGTTGCAGTAGAGTATTTGAAAAGCAAAGGCTACAACATATTAGATAGAAATTTTTTATGCAGACAAGGCGAAATAGATGTAATTGCTCTTGATAAAAATTATGTAGTATTTGTTGAAATAAAAGCACGAACAAGCACTGAATATGGCTTACCATCAGAATCAGTTACAAAAAGAAAATTAGAACACTTGATAAAGGCTGCTAAATATTATTTGCATGTCAGAAATTTAGAGGATGTAAATGTTAGAATTGATGCAATAGAGGTATATGTAGCAAATAACAAGTACTATATTAATCATTTAAAGCAGATTGTTTGATTTGACATTTTTAAATAATAATGCTAATATGTTTTAAGAAAGAGGGGATTGGTTATGAATATCATAGTTACAGGAGGCTCAAGAGGAATAGGAAAATGTTTAGTAGAAAATTTGGCAAGAGATGGACATAATGTTCTACTAAATTATAACAAATCAGAAAAACAGGCATTAAAAATTCAAAGAGATTTACAAGAAGAAGGATATTTAGTAGAAGTTTTTAAAGCTGATGTTTCAAAAAGAAAAGATGTAAAATCAATGGTAGATTTTGCAATTGAAAAATTTGGAAATATCGATGTATTAATAAACAATGCAGGAATAGCAAAACTACAAATGTTCCAAGATGTTACAGATGATGACTGGGAAGAAATAATAAATACAAATTTAAAATCAGCATTTTATATGTCACAAGCAGTTTTGCCAACCATGATACATAAAAAAAGTGGTTTAATAATTAATATATCATCAATTTGGGGACAAGTAGGAGCATCATGCGAAACAGTTTATTCAATCTCAAAAGCAGGTCTTGATGCGATGACAAAATCTCTTGCCAAAGAACTTGGACCTTCAAATATAAGAGTGAATTCAATTGCACCAGGTGTAATTGATACGGCAATGAATAGCATGCTAGATGAACACATTAAAAATGAGATAAGAAATGAAACACCACTTGGAAAAATAGGTAGGCCAATTGATATTTATAAGTGTGTAAAATGGTTAATTGAGGATGAATTTACCACAGGCCAAGTAATACCAGTAAATGGTGGGTATGTAATCGCATAGGTTACATAAAAATAGGGCTGATTTTAATCAGCCCTTATACAAATTAATAGTTTTTACTAATCTATTTGTTTTCTACTTTTTCCTTATTGTTTCCGATAAAAAGCTTTGAAATATAACGAATAATCTTATATCCAGCGATTTTAATCTTTTTGCCCCACAAATAAGTTTTTCTTAATTTATTAGGTTTACCCATACCATAAGAATTATCAGATAAAGCCAAAGAAACACAAGGAGCTTCTAATTCGAAAACATAGTTTTCAAAATTATTATTATCCCATTCATTATTACCGTTTCTAAAACAGAAATTAAAAGTATCACTTTCCAAAAGAGTTATTTCTGTTTGAAATCCCAATTCTGTTTTCTCCATTTTCAATTCAGATAAATTATCCCAATTGCTTCCAAATCCATAATGAATAAAAACTTCTTCAGAGTTATCCTCAAAGAATTTACCAGTATATGAAATTTTAACAGTTGAATTTTGAACTAACTTATCTGTATTAAAAAATATGTTTTTTAATAATTCCATTTTTCCTACCTCTTTTAACAATTTATCTTTTGCTGCATACATTATATTATTAAAAATGATATAATGCAAGTATTTTTTACAAAATTTTTAAAAAAATTTGTAAAAAATATTTTTCAGTATTAAAAACCATTATTTCAAGATTTTTCCTATAATGAAAAATTCATCAGAATCAGTAATTACGACATCTTTGTAGGCTTTATTTTCTGCTTTTAAAGTGTATTTTCCTTTTTTACAGAAAAATTTTCTAACAACAATTTCATTATTAACGCTAAATAAACCAATATCTTTGTTATTCAAAGGAGAGTTGAATTCTACAAAAGCATAGTCTCCTTTTTTGAAAATACTATCCATTGAATCATCAGAAATCTTAACAGCAATAGATGCTGATGGAATAGAAGATGGGCAGTCGATAAATGAATTTATATTATCAACAGCTAAAACTTTATTATGAGAAATGTGTTCTACTAAACCATATTTCTCTTGATCTTCATTTAATTCTTTATCATATGTGTACATTAATTGTTGGTATGGAACATCTAATGCTTTGCAAATGTTGCGAAGAGCCTTATGGCTTGGATTTCTTTCACCTTTTTCAATGTGTGTTAGATGTCCAATATTAATTCCTGTCATTTCTGCAAGCTCTGTTTTTGTCATACCTTTCTCTTTTCTTATTTTTGCAATCATGTCTCCTATCATAATAAATACCTCACTTCTTAAAATTAATCTTTTACTATTATACTAGAGAATTTGAAAATTGTCTAGTAGTAAAGATAAAAAATATATCAAATTTTATAAAAAAATATCATAAAAGTATTGACTTGTCAAATTGTAATATGATAATATTGTTGTTAATTAGTCAAGGAGGGTTTGAAAATGTATTGTAATAAATTAAGATATATAAGAAAAGAAAAGGGGTTAACACTTGAAGAATTGTCCGAAAAAAGCGGATTATCATCAGGATATTTATGCCATTTAGAAAAGGGATCAAGAAATCATCCGAGTATAGAAACAATGGAAAAAATTGCAAAAGCATTAAACAAAACAGTAATTGAAATTTTTTTCAATGAACAGTAATATAATTAAAAAAAACTAAAAAAAATTCCTTATTATATATTGTAAAAGAAGACATTTTATGATAAGATTAAACAAAAAGGGACATTTTTCGAAAGGATGAAAACATATGAATGAAAATAATGATGAAATTAAAGCTGAAGTTTTAGAAAACAGCGAAGAAGAGCAGAAGAATGTTGCTAATACAGTAACATTAGTAGGTGAGGAGAAAAAAGAAACACAAGAACCTGAAAAAAAAGAAAAAAGAGAAGAAGAAAGCTATAAATTCAAGGAAAGTAAGAAAGTTATCAAAACTAAGAAAAATCATAAATTTGTAATACTTGCAATTGTTGTATCAATAATATTAATTTTGGCATTATTGTTTTCGACAATTTTTGCATTTATAAACTCAAATAGTAACACTATACTAGGTGGAATATCTGTAAGAAAAATATCAGTAGAGGGACTAACAGAAGATGAAGCAATAAAAGTTATTAGTGATAAATTAGAATATGAAAAATCAAAAGAACTATCTTTAAAAATAAATGGAGAAAGTTATTATGTTACCCCAGAACAGATAGGTATAGAATATAATATAAACAAAGCAGTAGAAACAGCATTTAATGTAGGAAGAGATGGTAACATTTTTCAAAACAATTATGAAATATTGCTAACAATGGTAGAAAAAAAAGATGTAGAGCTAGAAATTTCTTATGATGAGAAATTACTTAATAATGTAATAAGTGAAATTAATGCAAAATTACCAAATGCAATGGTGGATAATACATATAGTGTTGAAGAGAAAGAACTTATAATAACAAGGGGAACATCAGGAATTGTAGTAGACAGTGATGATATAAAACAAGTTTTATTAAACGCTATACAAAATGGTACTAATGATGAGTTAGAAATCAAAACAGCATATAAAGAATGTCCAGAAATTGATATTGAAAAAATACATTCAGAAGTAAAAACAGAACCACAAGATGCAACATTTAAAACAAACCCATTTGAAATAATACCACATAAAACTGGTTTAGATTTTGATGTGGAAAAAGCAAAAGAAATTCTTAAAGAGGATAAAGAGGAATATGTTATTCCATTAAATATAATTGAACCAAAAGTTCATACAAATGAAATAGGAAGTGAAGCTTTTCCAAATCTATTGAGTTCATTTTCAACCAAGTATGATAGCACAAATGTACCAAGATCAAAAAACTTACAAATTGCTATGTCTAAATTAGATGGTGTTGTTGTAATGCCAGGAGAAGTGTTCTCATATAACAAAACACTTGGAAAAAGAACAGTACAAGAAGGATATCAATATGCAAATGGTTTTGCAGCAGGAAAGGTAGTTCCAATGTTAGCAGGGGGAATATGCCAGATATCATCTACATTATACGATGCAGCACTGTATGCCAATATGAACATAGTTGAAAGACATAACCATATGTTCCAAGCAACATATGTTGAACCAGGAAAAGATGCAACAGTTGTGTATGGCTCATTAGATTTTAAATTTGAAAATACAAGAAAATATCCAATAATGATAAAAACAAAATGTAGTGGTGGATTAGCAGAAATAAAAATATTTGGAATAAGAGAAGAAGTGGAATACGAAATTGAGATTATATCAGAAGTACTAAGCTATACCCCTTACAAAGTAGTTGTTCAAGAGGATAGTAGCTTAAGTGCAGGGCAAGAAAAAGTTTCTCAATATGGTTTAAAAGGATGTAAAAGTAAAACATACAGAATTAAAAAACTAAATGGTCAAGAAGTATCTAAAGAATTATTATCTACAGATACATATAGCCCACTAAATAAAATTGTAAGAAAGGGTGTAAAAAGTACAAAGGTTGAAGAACCTACAAATTCATCTGAAGTAAATAATTCAACAGAAAAAGTACCTGAACAAAATACAACACCGGAAACTCCAACCACACCAACTACTCCGACTACTCCAACAACGCCAACCACTCCAACTGAGCCAACACCTTCAACAACACCAACAAATACAACAACAACTTCTGAAAATACAACAACAGAATAGGCTAAAAGTATTTAGAAAGGAAATAAAATGGAAGCGATAACATATGAATTAAAACATATATGTAAACAAACTGGAGCACGAAGAGGGGTAATACATACTCCTCATGGTGATATTGAAACACCAATATTTATGCCAGTTGGAACACAGGCTACAGTAAAATCGTTAACACCAGAAGAACTAAAAGAAGAAGTTAAGGCTCAAATTATATTATCAAACACATATCACCTTTATTTAAGACCAGGACATAAGCTTGTAAAAGAAGCTGGAGGACTCCACAAATTTATGAACTGGGACAGACCTATTCTTACTGATTGTGGAGGATTTCAAGTCTTTAGTTTAAGTGATTTGAGAACAATTTCAGAAGATGGAGTTGAATTCAAATCTCACTTAGATGGAAGTAAACACTTCTTTTCACCAGAAAAAGTAATGGAGATTGAAGAGGATTTAGGAGCAGATATAATAATGGCATTTGATGAATGTGTTGAGCCAAATGCGACATATGAATATACAAAAAATTCAATGGAAAGAACAACAAGGTGGGCAGAAAGATGTAAAGCTGTTCACAAGAACACTGATGAACAAGGTCTATTTGGAATAATTCAAGGTGGCTTTTTCGAAGATTTAAGAAAAAAATCAGCAGAAGACTTAATAAAACTAGACTTTCCAGGATATGCCATAGGTGGAATAAGTGTAGGAGAAACAAAAGAAGATTTTTTAAGAATTTTAAAATATACAGCTCCACTTATGCCACAAAATAAACCGAGATATTTAATGGGAGTTGGAACACCAGATTATCTAATAGAAGCTGCGATTGCAGGAATAGATATGTGTGACTGCGTTCTTCCAACAAGAATAGCAAGAAATGGCACAGCATTAACATCACATGGTAAGGTTGTGATAAGAAATGCAACATATGAAAGAGACTGGAACAGACTTGATGATGAATGTGACTGTTATACCTGTAAAAACTACACAAGAGCCTATATAAGACATTTAATCAAGGCAAATGAAATCCTTGGAGTAAGACTTCTTTCAATACATAATTTAAGATTTTTAACAAGACTAATGGAAAGAATCAGAGATGAAATAGATAATGATAATCTCCTAAACTTTAAAAAAGAATTCTACAAAAAATATGGCTATGATGAGTAGTAATGCCTAGTTCATTTGAAAGGAATGATATAATATGGATTTATTAAATGAAAATAAATATCAAGAAAAGAAAACTCCTAAAGGAAAAAAAATAGTATTAATGTTATTGATTTTATCAATACTACTATCAATTGGTATATTAACATACATGGCATACTTAAAATCTGCACAACCAGCAAAAGCAGTAATTCTAATAAATGGAGAAGCAACAGAAATAACAGAGGATTTAGTATATGATGGTAAATACATAGCCTTAAAGAATTTAAGCGAAGTTTTGGGATATGAATACTATAACAGTGAATACCAAAATTATGGCATAGACACAACAAAGTGCTATATTAAGAATAAAAACTTAATATATGGATTTGAACAAGATTCCAAGAAAATATACAAATACGAGGAAAACACAGATTTGGATTACCAATATTACACTTTAAATAACAATATTGTAATGTATAATAATAAACTTTATGTTGCGATTGAAGATTTAAGATTGGCGTTAAATGTTTATTATGAGTTTGATGATAAAAATAATTTAAACATTTATTCAGTCCAAAAACTTATTGAAGCAAATACTGAAAAATTAAGAGAAAATGGATATACAATAACACAGACCGAGAATAACCAAAAAGCCATGGCATATGGTTGGATAATAGCTGAAAAAAATGGGTTATATGGTGTATTAAATAACAATTTAGAAGAAATAATTGGAACACAATACTCAAGCATGTATTTTGATGAATACAACAAAAGTTATATTGTTTCAAACACAAGTGGAAAATATGGAATAATTTCCACTACAGGAAGCCTTGTTCAATCATTAAAATATGATGGACTAGAGATTTTAAATTATGAACACATGTTATACAAGGTTATGAGTAATAATAAATATGGAATAATGAAAAGCAATGGTTCAATGCTAACAGATATTATTTTTGATGAAATTGGTTACAAAAAAGATCCAAACAATAAAATACTATATACATTAATTGTACCAAGATTAAGTGAAAGAATTGGAGAAACAATAGTAGTAAAACAGAATGGTAAATATGGATTAATTTATTTAGATACTGGAAAAAGTTTCTTAGATTGCGATCACTTAGATAAATTATACTCAATAAGCGAACTAGGTCAAACAAAATATATGATAGAAGCTGAAAAAAGAACTATGACATTAAATGAATATTTAGAGATAAGAGGAACGCAGAGATTGAATTTGAATTAAAAAACAAGAAAGACTTTGATTTTAAAGTCTTTCTTATTTTTTTAGCTACATTTTCTGCTCGCCAGGTAAGAAGTAATCAACAACACCATAAATTAGAGCACCAATAATAGCTGACATCCAAGAAATTGAGTATCCTGCAACAAAGTATTGTGTAACATATAGAATAATTACAGATACAACAAAACCTACAAATCCCTTACCAAATGGGCTAGCTTGGATTCCAGTAAATTTAGCAATTAGGTAATCCATAATAGTAAGAACTATTGCTGCAATAGCTAGTGACCAGATATTTGAAATTTGAAATCCTGGAGTGAAAAATGCAGTAATTGCAAGAACTACAGCAGCGGTAATTAGTCTACCAACTATTTGCCAAACAGTACTAGTACCATTTGAAGATTGAACATTCTGATTGTTATTTGACATTTTCCTAAAACCTCCTAACTTTAAATATATATATTTAATTTTTGCTTTGATTTTTTAGGTTTCGATAATATTATTATCAATTCTAAAATATTTATTCAAAAAATATTTTGTATATTTTCAAAAAAAATGTAAAAAATTAAACTATATAAAGGAGAATTTATGTTAAATACTTTTGTAAGAGTAAGTATAATATACTTACTAGTTTTAATTGTAATGAGATTAATGGGGAAAAGAGAAATTAGCCAAATGCAACCATTTGAACTGGTAATAGCTATTATGATAGCAGACCTTGCCTCAGTTCCAATGGCAGACACAGGAATACCAATATTCAATGGCATAATACCAATACTAACACTTTTAGCATTTCAACTCATATTATCAATACTAAATATGAAAAGTATAAAATTAAGAGCAATAATATGTGGAAAACCACAAATATTAATATTTAGAGGAAAGATAGATGAAAAAGCACTAAAAAAAGAAAAAATAACAATAAATGAACTTCAAGAAAGATTAAGGCAAAGTAATATATTCAATATTGGAGATGTTGAATATGCAATACTTGAAACCAGTGGGCAAATAAGTGTAATACAAAAACCAGAAAAAAGAAATACAATACCAGAAGATTTCAATATAACACCAGAATATGAGGGAATACCTTACGACTTAATAATAGATGGAAAAGTAATGCACAAAAATTTGAAGGCAATTGGTAGAGATACAAAGTGGCTAAAAAAACAAGTTGAAAAATTTAAAATAAAACCAGAAAATGCCTTAATAGTAACATTTGATGGTAAAGGACAAATCTTTTGCCAAGAGAAAGAAAGGAAAAAACAATGAGGGAATGGATAATTATAATTACAATAATTATAATTATTGTAATACGGAGATATATGGACACAAGGATGTTTAACTAAAACTTCAGATGAAATTTCAAGTAAATTACAAGAATTAAAACAGAAAACAATAGAAGCCAAGGCAAATGGAGATAGAAAGGAAATAACAAATAAATTAAAAGATATAGATAACATGCTAGGCAGAACAGATAAAACTTGGTCAATTATAGTTGTTCATCAAGAATTAGATAATGTAGAACAGGCATTTACAAAAGCAAAATCAAACATTGAAAATGGAACATTAGAAACAGCTTTACAAGAAATTGAAACTACAATATATTTTGTCGAACATGTAAAAGATAGAGAAAGACTGTGTTTAAAAAATATATTTTAAAAAAATTCCAAAAACATTTCATTTTTTTTGAAATATATGATAAAATAGTACAAAAGGAAAAAAGGAGTAATGTATGGAAAATATAGATTTAGGAAATTTACCAAAACACATAGCAATAATTATGGATGGAAATAGAAGATGGGCAAAAAATAACGGTCTATCAACAAAAGAGGGACATAAAGCAGGTTCAAAGAACCTAGATAATATAGCAACATTCTGTAATGAAATTGGAATAAAATATTTAACAGTTTATGCATTCTCAACAGAAAACTGGAAACGCACAAAAGAAGAGGTTTCAGCTTTAATGTTTATTTTAAAAGCTAACTTAGATTCAATGTTAAGAAAACTTGATTTGAAAAATATTAAAATTAGAGTTATTGGTGAAAAGGAAAATATACCATCAGATATTCAAAAAAAGATTGATAAACTAGTAGAAAAAACTAAAAACAATACAGGACTAGTTTTAAATATTGCATTTAACTATGGTGGTAGAGCAGAACTAGTTCACAGTACAAAAATTATTGCAGAAAAGGTAAAATCAGGTGAAATTGATATAGAAGACATTAATGAAAAATTAATATCAGATAACATATATACAGCCGGTCAGCCAGACCCAGACTTAATGATAAGAACAAGCCATGAGCTTAGAACAAGTAATTTCTTACCATGGCAACTTACATATTCAGAATTTTATTTCCCAGAGAAACATTGGCCAGAATTTGGAAGAGAGGATTTAATAGAAGCAATAAAAGTATATCAAAAAAGAAACAGAAGATTTGGTGGTAGACCAGATGAGGTGAAAAAATAATGAAAAGAAAAAGAATAATTTCGGGAATTGTCTTGTTTACAATTCTCGCACTAATACTAATTTTGGGAAATACAACAGCAGTAAACATAGCAATTTCGACAGTTGCAATAATTAGTATAAATGAATATTTTAACAGCTTTAAAGAAAAGAAAAATGTTGATAGATGGATAGGAACACTTTTAGCAATTCTAATAGCTTTTCTTAACTTAATAAGTCCACAAATGCTTATAGTATCTTTCTTTATAGGGATTGTATTTCTATTTTTAAAAATAATAATTACAAAAATGGAAACCAATTTTGAGGATGTTGCTATTACAGGGTTTGGAATTGTGTATATTTTGGCTTTCATAATCTTCATACCATTATTATACAAATGCGAAAATGGAAAGTTTTTAATTTGGTATCTAGCAATAGCAGCATGGGGCACAGATACATTTGCATATGCTGTAGGTATGAAACTTGGAAAACATAAATTAACACCTATAAGCCCTAAAAAATCAGTTGAAGGTAGCATTGCAGGAATTATTGGTGCAGTAATTCTTTCTATAATATATACATATATATTAAATAAGGTATGGAACTTTGAAATATCTTATATTGCAATAGTTGGAATTGCAACAATCCTAAGTGTTCTAGGACAAATAGGAGATTTAGCAGCATCTAGTGTAAAGAGATTTACAGGAATTAAAGACTTTGGAAAAATTATTCCAGGGCATGGTGGAATGTTAGATAGAATAGACAGTATTTTACTAATAGCACCATTTGCATATTTTTTATTAAATTTAATCTAAAAGGAGAACACAATTAATGATTATCGGTTTTTTGAAAATAGCATTTTTATTGGGATTCCTAATATTTATACATGAACTTGGCCATTTTTTAGTTGCAAAACTATTTAATGTAAAAATAAAACAATTTGCAATAGGTTTTGGCCCAACAATTTGGAAAAAACAAGGAAAAGAAACCTCGTATGAACTAAAGGCAATTCCTATGGGAGGCTTTGTAAATATGCTTGGAGAGGATGAACCAGTAGAAGACCAAAGAGCATATAATCAAAAAACAATACCGCAGAAAATAGCAATATTACTAGCAGGTGGAACTGTAAATATAATCTTTGGATTAATTTTATGTGCAATAATAGCATCAAGCATATTAGGATTTCAAAAAGGTTTGAAATTTACAGGAAATTTCCTAGGAGCATCACTTCAAGGCATAATGGAACTATTCACAGGAAAAGTAAAAGCAGACCAACTAGTTGGAGTAGTAGGAATATCAGACATGGTAGTAGAAACAAACGGCCTAAAAGAATTCATCTACATGATGTCAGTAATCTCAGTATCACTAGGCATAACCAACCTCCTACCATTTCCACCACTAGACCGGAGGAAAAATATTTCTACTCATAATAGAAGCCATTCGCAAAAAACCACTAAAACAGACTACAGAACTAAAAATTCAAATGGCAGGATTCTTGCTTTTAATTGGACTTTCAATATTTGTGACATATAATGATATAGTACGAATTCTATAAAAACGCTTGATTTTTCTTGCAAAATATGGTAAAATAAAAAGGCTGCAAAGAGCGGTCTTTTTATTGTGGCCGTTTTATCCTTACTCATATTAGTTAGGACAATATGGGTTATATCCAAGAGGGAGGTGGAAATGATGAATAAATACGAGAGTGTTGTCATTGTTAATCCAAATTTAGAGGAAGAAAGTGTTAAAAATTTAATAAAAAAATTCTCTGATTTAATTAATGCTGACGGAACAGTTGCTTCTGTTGAAGAAATGGGAAAAAGAAAATTAGCTTATGAAATAAATAAGCAAAAAGAAGGATTTTATCTAGTATTCAAATTCGAAGCAAAACCAGAATTAATAGCTGAGCTTGAAAGAAATTATAGAATAACAGACGAAGTTATGAAGTTCATGGTAGTTAAAGAGGAGGAATAATAAATGAATAAAGTTATTCTAATGGGTCGTCTAACAAGAGATCCTGAAGTTAGATATACAAGTAATACAAACACATTGGTTGCAAGTTTTTCATTAGCAGTAAATAGAAGATTTAGCAAACCAGGTGAAGAAAGACAAGCTGACTTTATAAACGTTGTAGCTTGGAACAAAACAGGCGAGTTTTGTAGCAAGTGGTTTAAAAAAGGTCAACAAGTTGGAGTAGTTGGAAGACTTCAGACAAGAAATTGGGAAGATGAAAATAAGGTAAAACATTATGTTACAGAGGTAATCGCAGAAGAAGCATATTTTGCAGATAGCAAGAGAGAGAATGCTGGCGGTGCAGAAGGATTTGAAAGTACTTTTGGAAATGCAGTTTCTGAAAGCTCAGAATTTGCACCACAACAAGAAGACGATTTACCATTCTAAACAGTAGAAAGGGGGAAATAATCAATGGCAGATAAAAGAGGAAACAACAAAAATAATAAGAAAAAAAGATTTAATGGAAAAGATGAAGAAGATTTCAATCCAAAATTTAGAAAAACAAGAAAAAAAGTTTGCGCAATGTGTGCTAATGAAGATTTAGTTTTAGATTACAAAAACTATGACCAAATGAAAAAATTCGTAAACGAAAAAGGTAAAATATTACCAAGAAGAGCAACAGGAGCTTGTGCAAAACATCAAAGAGAAATTACAACAGCAGTAAAAAGAGCAAGACATATTGCTATATTACCTTATACACAAGGTTAATTTTAAAAAACGATACTTTTCGAAGTATCGTTTTTTTTCACCCTTATTTCCCCTCAAGAATATAATATAACTAGATAAGTTTGTAGGGGGAATTTTTAAAGTGAGAGAGTTACTAAAGATTGAAAATATTTCAAAAATATATCAAGCCAAAAATGGTGAAATAGAGGCTATAAAAAACATAAATTTTACTGTGAATAATGGCGAATTTGTAAGCATTATAGGACCTAGTGGATGTGGAAAATCAACACTTTTATCAATAATTGCAGGATTAGAAGAAAAAACTTCAGGAAGAATCTACATAGATGGAATAGAAAGTTCTGGGTTATCATCAAGCATTGGATATATGCTACAAAAGGATAGTTTACTAGAATGGAGAAGCATATATAAAAATGTGCTATTTGGATTAGAAATAAGAAAAATGTGCACACCAGAAAACAAAAAATATGTAGAGGAACTTTTAAAAAAATACCATCTATATGAATTTAAAGACAAATATCCATCACAATTATCAGGAGGAATGCGTCAAAGAGTTGCTTTAATTAGAACTTTGGCAATTAAACCGAAAATTCTGCTTTTAGATGAAGCATTTTCCGCAATTGATTATCAAACAAGATTAATGGTTACAAAAGATATATATGGAATAATTAAAAATGAAAATGTTACAACACTAATGGTAACACATGATATTTCAGAAGCAATAAGTATGTCAGACCGAATCGTGGTATTAACAGGAAGACCAGCAACAGTAAATAAAATTCATACTATTGATTTTGAAATGGAAAACAGAAATCCATTAAACGTAAGAGAAAGTCCTAAATTCAGTAAATACTTTGACAGCATTTGGAAGGAGTTAGATGTAAATGCATGAAAAAAATATTTCAAAAGATAGACAAAAATACTTAAAACAAATCAAATTAAAAAAGTTTTTAATACTTGCAACACAAATAGGAATTGTAATTGCTTTTATTACAATATGGGAAATATGCGCAAACAGAGGATTAATTGATAGCTTTATAACAAGTCAACCAAGCAAAATTTTAAAAACACTCATGAACTTATCTGAAAACAAACTATTAACACATCTATGGGTAACATGTGAAGAAACTTTGATACGGCTTTTCATTAGGAGTACTAATTGGAACTATTATGGCAATACTTTTATGGTGGTCCGACTTTTTTAGTAAAGTCGCAGAACCATTTTTAGTTGTACTAAATAGTTTACCAAAAGTCGCTTTAGGACCGATTATAATAATTTGGGTTGGAGCAGGAAAAGGTGCTATTATAACTATGGGGCTTGCAATTTCCTTAATTGTTACAATTATGGAAATACTAAATGGCTTTTTAGATACAGACAAAGAAAAAATCAAAATGGCACAAACCTTTAACTGTAGTAAGTTTCAGCTACTAACCAAAATAATTATACCAGCCAATATTGGAACATTTATAAATTCTCTAAAAATAAATATTGGTCTAACATTAGTAGGAGTAATAACAGGAGAATTTCTAGTATCAAAGGCAGGTCTTCGGATACTTAATAGTTTATGGAGGTCAAGTGTTTAAGCTAGATTTAGTAATGACAGGTGTAATAATCTTGGCTTTTGTTGCAACCATACTTTATGGTTCAGTAGTTTTATTTGAAAAACTACTATCAAAATCACACAAATTTATATAACTAGGAGGAAGAACATTGAGAAAATGGATAATAGCAGCAATTATTGTAGCTGCAATAGTAGGAGTAATAACATCAGTTATTATATCTGCTAAAAGAAACAATAATCTAGAGGCAAAAGGATTAACAACAGTAAGAGTGAATGAAGTTACAAGGTCAGTATTCTATTCACCACAATATGTGGCGATAGCACTTGGATATTTTGAAGAAAAAGGCATCAAAGTTGAGCTTACAACAGGGCAAGGAGCAGATAAGGTAATGACAGCAGTTTTGGCAGGCCAAAGTGATATAGGATTTGCAGGACCTGAAGCTTCAATTTATGTATATAATGAAGGAAAAGAAGACTATCCACAGGTATTTGCGCAACTTACAAAAAGAGATGGCTCATTTTTAGTGGCACGAAATAAACCAGAAAAATTTGATTGGAACGACTTGAAAGGAACAACAGTAATTCCAGGAAGAAAAGGCGGAGTTCCATACATGACATTTGAATATGTATTAAAACAAAAAGGCCTAGACACAAAAAATGATTTGATTTTAGATGATAGCATAAGCTTTGACCTAATGGCCGGAGCATTTGCGGGAGGAAATGCGGAATATGTAACACTATTTGAGCCTACAGCTTCAATGACAGAAGCACAAGGAGCCGGGTATATTGTAGCATCAGTTGGAGCAGAAGCGGGGGAAATTCCATACACAGCATATTTTGCAAAGAAAAGCTATATAGCAAAAAATGAAAAGACAATTCAAGATTTCACAACAGCAATATATAAAGGTCAAAAATGGACAGAAGGACATACAGCAAAAGAAATTGCAGAATTAATAAAAGATTTCTTCCCAAGTACAGATGTACAAATGCTAGAAAGCTCAATCCAAAGATACAAAGACATAGATGCTTGGAACAAAACACCAGTTATGACAGAGGAAGCTTTCAATAAATTACAAGATGTAATAGAAGAAGCAGGAGAATTAGAAAAAAGAGCAGACTACGAAAAAGTTGTAAACAACAAATATGCAGAAGAAGCAATAAAATAAACATAGAGGCAAACAAAATTGCCTCTATATTTTAATTTAATCTAAAAATTCAAGTTTACCATTATTAAAAGCTTTAATTCTAGCAAGAGAATAAACAGGAACCCCTAAACCTTCAAGCTTAGCTCTACCGGGCTGGAAAGACTTCTCAATAACAATACCAATACCACACAAATTAGCACCAGCCATTCTTATTATTCTACTAGCACCAAGCCCAGCTTCTCCATTAGCCAGAAAATCATCAATAAATAAAATATTATCACTATTACCAAGAAATTTACGAGAAGCGGTAAGCTGATAAGGCTTTCCCTTAGTAAAAGAAAACACTTCAGTTTGAAGTAAATCTTCATCCAAAATTTTAGAAGTCTGCTTTTTGAAAATAACCAAAGGAACCTTTAAAATACTTGCAACAGAAAAAGCAGGAGCAATACCAGAACTTTCAATAGTAACAACCTTAGTAATTCCAAAATCCATAAAATGCTCTGCAAAATCCTCCCCCATTTTTCGCATTAACTCACAATCAACCTGATGATTAATAAAACCATCTACCTTCAAAATATCATCATTCAAAATCCTACCATCAGCCAAAATTCTCTCTTTCAACAAATCCATAAAAAATCACTCCTAGAAAAATAATAGTACATAAAATGTGAAAAGTCAATATAATTTTTTCTGAATTCGAAAACGAAAATAATTTTTACAAAAGATACACGCAACTAGAATTTTATGCTATAATAATCTAGAAGAAAAGAGGTAAACATGTTTAAAAATATACTATTTGATTTAGATGGAACAATAATTGATTCAAGAGAGGGAATAATTAATGGGTTTGTATATACATTAAAACACTTTTGTATAGAAGTTCAAGACAGAACAAGCCTAGAAAAATTTATAGGACCACCATTAGAAGATACATTTGTAAACTACTATAATCTTACAAAAGAGCAAGCCAAGTATGCAATAGAAAAGTACAGAGAATTTTATGAAAAAACGGGAGTCTGGGAAACTAAGCTATATAAAGAAATTGATGAATTAATTAGAGACTTAAAACAAAACGGAAAAAATGTTCTTCTAGCCACATCAAAACCAGAACCTTATGCGAATAAAATACTTGAAAAATACAATCTAAAACAATACTTTTACTTTGTATCAGGAGCCACTTTAGATGGAACAAGAAATGCAAAAAAAGATGTAATAAAATTTGCATTAGACAATATAAATAATTTTAAATTAGAAGAATGTATTATGGTAGGAGATAGAAACTATGACATTCTCGGAGCTAAGTCTAATAAACTAAAATCAATAGGTGTAACTTATGGATTTGGAACAAAACAAGAACTAGAAACAGCAGGAGCAGACTACATTGCAGAAAATATGGACGAATTAAGAAAAGTTTTACTAAAGTGAAATGTTGACTTTTTGTAAATAATAATATAAAATAATACCAACCTTTCACTTGAAAAGGGGAAAGGGGGTGTAACTAATGACAAGTTCCGAGTTAATTTTGCGATTAGTAGAAATGCTTTTGAAAGAAAAAGAAGAAACTATGAAAGCAAAAGAGCAAAAAGAACAAAGCAAGAATTATGATAGAAATACATAATTCAAGAGTAGGGTAGTTGCTGTGACTACTCTACTTTTTTATGAAAAAAAGAATATGTGTAGCTGTGATACACATATTCAACTAATAACTTATTCCGAGCAAAGAACATTTGCTTTCGCTAAAAATATAATAGCATATTTTTTACAGAATGTCAATAAAATTAAAATAAAATTTATCATTTTCGATTCACAACCTATTGACAAACCCCAAAATATATCATAAAATAAAACCAAACAAACAGGTAAGTTAAGTAAAGCTTGCTTAAATAGGAGGAAAAAAACATGAAAGAACAAATCACCAAAACCGTTGCAAGAGTAGAGAGAGCCATAATTTAGAAAACGGAAAAAATATTTTAAATCAAGGGGAAAAATGCAGTCAAAATCTAACCCCAAAAATTCTCACCACAAATCGTGGAATTACCATAATTATACTCATAATAACAATAATAATAATGCTAATTTTGCTAGGAGTCGGCACAAAAGTTGCCATAGACAGCAAAATATTTAATACAGCCAAAGAAGCAGTTGGGGAAACAAACCATAAAGTTGAGCAGCAACAGTCTCAAGTTGATGATTTAATGAAAGAATTAGATGATGCAACTTTAGTTCTATCAGACTATGTAAAAATAGGAGACTATGTTGTATATCAACCAGCAGAAGTAACTGAAAGCTACATAGTTGAAACAAAATACTCAGGGGCAGATGAGGAACAAAGCATTTCACAAGAAAATAACTTAAAATGGAGAGTATTAACAGTAGATAATAAAACAAGAACAGTAGAGTTAATTTGCTAATCGCCAACTAAAGCTACAATAACATTTAAAGGTGCAAGGGGATATAATAACTGTGTATATTTATTGAATGATATCTGTAAAAAACTATATAGTAATTCGAATTATGGAGCAGTAGCCAGAAGCGAGAATATAGAAGATATAGAAAGTAAAATGGATTTAAACGTGTGGGATTATCACGATTATATAGATAGAGGAGTGAAATATGGAGATTCTATAGCCTATAAAGGAAGCTATGTTCCCAAAAGATATTTGAAGGATGTAAAAACAGGAGGAGTGTCTAGTAAACAAGATAAATTAATAGCTTATGAAACTGAGGAAGAAGCATATATAACAAAACCTGAAAAATTGGTTGCATTTCAAGGAGTGTGGGCACAGGATGATATGAGTGATAAATATTTGAAGGCAGATACAAGAAAAGAGAATGAGATAGAGACTATGTATAATGTTTTACTTACTCCACAGGGAGGTAGTTTTCATTTAGCTACTAGAGGTAGTTATTGTAATCAAGACTATGCATATATAGCACTTCAAATGAATTTTGTAGATAATGGAAAGGTAAGATCCGGATTAGATACATTATTTCAATCACACGTTTTAACGAAAAGTTCATCTACTAGAGCTAGAGCAATTCGCCCTATAGTAAGACTTTCATATAAGCACATAAACCTAGCAGCTGGATATGATGATACAAATGGATGGCAACTTAAATAAAAACAATGCAAATAAGACACAAAAAAATAACAAAAAATTTACTTTTTCCTGTTCCATTTTTACAAAAATATGATATAATACTCCCAAGCAAATGAGAGAAAAGAGGGAACATAAAAACGATGCAAAAGGTTGTAAAAGATGTATTTCAAGATTTCAAAAAAGAAAGCAATATTCAAGAAGCACAAATTCAAAAAATGAATTTATATAAAAAAAGCAACAAGTTAGAGGTGGAAATATTTAGTCAAAATCAGCTAAAAGTTCAAGATTTAGCTGATTTTGAAACTTATTTATCAACAAGATTTAACATTCAGACAATTATAATAGATGTAAAATATCCAGAAATCGAACTAATTCACACACTTAAAGATGACTGGAACGACATTATAAAATATATAGCTTCAAAATTTCCAATTACTAAAGCAATTTTAAAAGGAAGTACAATTACATTAGATGGGAATAGTGCAGAAATTAATTTAAAGAATAAGAGTTCTGAATTTTTACATGCGTATTCTGTAGATAGTGTTTTGGAAAAATTATTTATGAATGTGTATGGCAAAAAATATAGAGTTACATATAATGAAAATATTTCAGAAGAAGAAATAAAAGAACAACGCCATCTTTTAGAAGAGTTGCAGGAAAATGTTTGTAAGAACATGGTAAACAATCTAAACTTTATTGCAGAGGAAAATAAGAAGGCCGCTCAAGAGTTGAAACAAGAGCAAACAGCGGAAGAAAGTGCTGAGAATGCTCCAGAAGAGCCAGAGGAAGAAACACCTTTAATTATTGGAAGAAGTGCAAATATCAAGGAGCAAATTGTAAAAATAAAAGACTTAACAGCAGATTACGGAAAAGTTGCTTTGCAAGGAAAAGTAATAAGAACAGATTCAAGAGAATTAAAAAACGGTAAAACTTTAGTAATGTTTGATGTATATGATGGAACAAGCACAATAACTTGCAAATCATTCGTTGAACCAGAAAAAGTTCAAAAAGTTATGGCAAGAATCAAACCAAAAATAAGAGTAAAACTACAAGGAAATGCAGCTTATGATAACTTTGCAAAAGAACTCGGAGTTATTGCAAATGTAGTAATAGAATTGCCACCACAAGCAGAGATTACAAGACAAGATAATAGCATGACAAAGCGTGTAGAATTACACATGCACACTCAAATGAGCCAAATGGATGCTATTACACCAGCAAAAGAACTAATAAAACGAGCTGCATCATGGGGAATGAAATCAGTTGCAATTACAGACCATGGTGTTGTACAAGCCTTCCCAGAAGCAAAACATGCAGTTGATGATTTGGGATTAGACATAAAAGTCATATATGGTGTTGAAGCATACTTTGTTCCAGATGATGAAATACCAGAAGGAGAAGACGGCTGGAAAAAGGTTAAACCATATCATGCAATAATACTTACACAAACACAAAAAGGACTAAGAAACTTATATGAATTAATATCAGTATCACATATACAATACTTCCACAAAAGACCAAGAGTACTTCAAAGCGTATTTGAAAAATATAGAGAAGGGCTAATCTTAGGAAGTGCATGCGAACAAGGCGAGCTATATAGAGCAATTCTACATAACAAGCCAGAAGAGAAAATAGAAAAAATCGCTCAGTATTACGACTACCTAGAAATTCAACCACTAGGAAACGATAACTTCCTTATAAGAGACGGCACAGTTCCAGATGAAGAAGCACTTAAAAATATAAATAGAAAAATAGTAGAACTAGGAGAAAAATTCGGCAAACTAGTAGTAGCAACATGTGATGTTCACTTTATGGACCCGCAAGATGAAGTATATAGAAGAATACTAATGGCAGGCCAAGGCTTCTCAGACTGCGATAACCAAGCACCATTATACTTTAGAACAACAGAAGAAATGCTAAAAGAATTTGAATACTTAGGACCAGAAAAGGCTTACGAAGTAGTTGTTACAAACACAAATAAAATAGCAGACCTTTGCGAAAATGTATGCCCAATTTCAAAAGAAAAATGCCCACCAGTAATACCAGGGGCAGAAGAAGAAATAAAAGAAACTTGCGAAAATAAGGCAAAAGAACTATATGGAGACCCACTTCCAGAAATAGTGCAAGCAAGGTTAAAAAGAGAGCTAGACTCAATTATTAAAAATGGTTTCTCAACACTATACATAATTGCACAAAGACTAGTTTTAAAATCAAACGAAGATGGATACTTAGTTGGCTCAAGAGGTTCAGTTGGTTCATCATTTGTAGCCAATATGCTTGGAATAACAGAGGTAAACTCACTTCCACCACATTATAGATGCCCAAAATGTAAATATTCAGATTTTACTGATTATGGAATAAAAAACGGGGTAGACTTACCAGATAAACTTTGTCCAAAATGTGGACAAAAACTTTGCAAAGATGGAATGGATATACCATTTGAAACATTCTTAGGTTTCAATGGAGATAAAGAGCCAGATATAGACTTGAATTTCTCTGGAGAATATCAAGGAAAAATACATAGATATGCAGAAGTTATATTTGGAAAAGGAAAAACATTTAAAGCCGGAACAGTAGGTACAATGGCAGAAAAAACAGCTTATGGATATGTAAAAAAATATTATGAAGAAAGAAACATACCAATAACAAATGCAGAAATATCAAGGCTTGTAGATGGCTGTGTTGGAGTAAAAAGAACAACAGGCCAGCATCCAGGAGGAATAATAGTTGTTCCACATGGTAGAGAAATATATGAATTCTGTCCAGTACAACACCCAGCAGATGACCCAAATTCAGATATAATTACAACACATTTTGACTATCACTCAATAGATAAAAACTTACTAAAACTAGATATGCTAGGCCATGACGATCCAACAGTAATAAGAATGTTACAAGATTTAACAGGAGTAGACCCCAAAACAATACCACTAGATGATAAAGAAACAATGTCTCTATTTAGCTCAACAAAAGCACTTGGAGTAACTCCAGAACAAATAAATTCACAAGTTGGCTCATTTGGTGTACCAGAATTTGGAACAAAATTCGTACGAGACATGCTTGTTGATACAAAACCAACAACATTTGAGGAGTTAATAAGAATATCAGGAGTATCACATGGTACAGATGTATGGCTAAACAATGCACAAACATTAATAAAAGAAGGAACAGCAACATTAAGTGATGCAATATGTACAAGAGATGACATTATGACATACTTAATAAAAAAAGGACTAGATCCAAACCATTCATTTAAAATAATGGAAGCAGTTCGTAAAGGAAAAGTAGCAAAAGGTGCAGAACCAAAGTGGGAAGAATACAAAGAAGAAATGAGAGAACATGGAGTTCCAGAATGGTATATAGATTCTTGTAAAAAAATAAAATACATGTTCCCAAAAGCACACGCAGTAGCTTATGTAACAATGGCTTTCAGAATTGCATGGTTCAAAGTACATATTCCACTTGCATACTATGCAGCATACTTTTCAATAAGAGCAGATGAGTTTGATAGTGAATTCATGATACATGGAAAAGAAAAAGTAAAAGCAAAAATGAAAGAAATAGAAATGCAAGGAAACAATGCAACACAAAAAGATAAAGGAATGTACACAATACTAGAAATAGTACTAGAATTTTATGAAAGGGGCTTCGACTTCTTACCAATAGACCTTTACAAATCACACAGCAACAAATTCCAAATAGAAGATGGCAAAATAAGGCCACCACTATCTAGTATAGCAGGTCTTGGAGGAATAGCTGCAGAAAACATATATCAAGCAGCAAAAGATGGACAATTCATGTGTATAGATGACTTACAACTAAGAGCAAAAATAGGAAAATCAACAACAGAAATGTTAAGCAAATTTGGCTGCTTAGATGGCATGAGCCAAAGTAACCAGATAAGTTTGTTTGGATAAAAGATAAAAGTGGGTTTATAGCCTACTTTTATCCTTTTTTTATTCACTTTTTATTGAATAAATCCCAAAAATAGTATATAATATACAAAGTAAAAAAAGAAAAAAGAGGAGACTTTAAGTTATGAAAATAGGAATAGTTGGATTACCAAATGTTGGAAAAAGTACAATGTTTAATAGTATAACAAAAGCTGGAGCAGAGTGTGCAAATTATCCATTCTGTACAATAGAACCAAATGTTGGAATGGTAGCAGTTCCAGATGAAAGATTGGATAAATTAACAGAAATGTACCACCCACAAAAAACAACACATGCAGTTATTGAATTTGTTGATATTGCAGGGTTAGTTAAAGGGGCAAGCAAAGGTGAAGGGCTTGGAAATAAGTTTTTATCACATATAAGAGAAGTTGATGCAATAGCTGAAGTTGTAAGATGTTTTGAAGATGAAAATATAGTTCATGTAGATGGAAATATCAATCCTAAAAGAGACATAGAAACAATCAATTTAGAACTTATCTTTGCAGATATGGAAACAGTTGACAAAAGACTTGATAGAGCTACAAAAATGCTAAAAGCTGATAAAAAATATCAAATTGAAATAGAAGCATTAAAGAAAATAAAAGAACTATTAGATAATGGAAAACCAGCAAGACAAGTAGACCTTACAGATGAAGAAAAAGAAACAGTAAAAGACTTATTTTTACTAACATCAAAACCAATAATCTACATAGCAAATGTTGAAGAAGACCAATTAGCAGATGTAGAAAATGATGTAAATGTTAATAAAGTAAAAGAAATTGCCAAAGAGGAAAATACAAAATGTATTCCACTTTGTGCAAAAATAGAAGAAGAATTATCAAGTTTGGATGATACAGATAGACAGGAAATGCTAGAAGCACTTGGATTAAAAGAATCAGGCTTAGATACAGTAATAAGGGAAAGTTATGATTTACTTCGGACTAATGTCATTCTTAACAGCAGGAGAACCAGAGGTAAGAGCTTGGACAATAAAGAAAGGAACAAAAGCACCAGAAGCTGCAGGAAAAATCCACTCAGATATACAAAGAGGATTTATAAAAGCAGAAATAGTGTCTTTCGATGACTTAATGAGAGAAGGTTCAATGGTTGCAGCAAAAGAAAAAGGCTTAGTTCGTTCAGAAGGAAAAGAATACATTATGCAAGATGGAGATATAGTGCTTTTCAAATTCAATGTTTAGAAAGGATTTTTTAAAATATGAGTAAATTTAGGTTTTACACAGCGCTTTATATTTCAAAACTAGCTGTACATGCTCTAAAACTATTAAAAAGGAATGCTTCATTTATGCCAGGCAAAATAGCAATAAAAATATGCCCAGACTTTTTAGAGCAAATAGATAAACCCAAAAAAATCATTGCAGTAACAGGAACAAATGGAAAAACAACAGTATGTAACATGATAAATGATATTCTAATAGAAAATGGTTTTAATGTATTAAATAACAGATTAGGTTCAAACCTAAATTCTGGAATTGCATGTAGCTTGCTTACAAAGGCATCACTTAAAAACAAGATAACAGAAGAAATAGCAGTGTTTGAAGTTGATGAAAGAAGTTCAAAGTTAATATATAAGTACATAAAACCAGATTATTTAGTTTGCACAAATCTTTTTAGAGATTCAATAAAAAGAAATGCAAATACAGATTATATAGTAGATATCATAAACAGTAGTCTTCCAAAAGAAACAACATTAGTTTTGAATGCTGATGACTTAGTATCTTGTAGCCTTGGAAAAGATAACAAAAAAATATATTATGGAATAGACAAGCTAGATACTGATGTTAAAGAAACAACCAACATAATAAAAGATATTAAAACATGCCCAATATGCGATACAAAGCTAAAATACGAGTATGCAAGATATCACCATATAGGAAAAGCATATTGCCCAAACTGCAGTTTTAAATCACCAGAGAGCAATTTTCTAGTAAAAAATATAGATAAAGAAAGAAAAGAAATAATAATTAAAGAAACTCAAAAAAGTTATAAATACAATATGATAGCAGATAGCTTATTTAACATCTACAACGAACTTGCAGCAATTACTATATTAAGAACAATAGGAATTTCAGCAACAAACATTAATAATGCAATTAAGAAAACGAAAATAGTAGAAACAAGAATAAGTGAAGAAAATATCAATGGAAAAAGGGTAATAACCCACCTTTCAAAAGGCCAAAACCCAGTAGCTGCATCACGCGTATTTGATTATGTACAAAGCGAGCCAGGCAATAAGGCAGTAATTTTAGTAATAGATGATTGTGATGATGCAAAAAACTCATCAGAAAACCTTACATGGTTATATGATGCAGATTTTGAGCTTTTAAACAAAGATGATATTAAAAAAATAATAATAGGTGGAGTAAGAGCAAACGACTATTACTTAAGATTACTGTATGCAGGAGTTCCAGAAGGAAAAATAATAAAAACAGTAGATGAACTTGAAACAACAAAATTTATAGAAAACGATGTAGATACAATATTCATTCTTCATGACATCTATAAATATGATGTGGCTCTTAAATTAAAAGAAAATATAAGAGGGGGTAAGATTTAATGAAAATAGAAATACTATACCCTGAAATGAGTAATATATACGGAGATTATGGCAATATAATGTTCCTAAAAAAATGTTTACCTGATGCAGAGTTTGTAGAAACAGAATTACATTCAGAGCCAGCATTTGTAAAGCAGGACATAAACTTAGTTTATTTAGGCTCAATGACAGAAAAAGCACAAGAAATAATAATAAGGTCCCTAAAACCATATAAAGACAAACTAAATGAATATATACAAACAGGAAAGGCAATACTATTTACAGGAAATAGCTTAGAAATTCTTGGCAAATATATAGAAAATGATGATGAAACAAAAATAGAAGGACTAGGAATTTTAGATATATATTCAAAAAGAGAAATGTTCAATAGATATAATTCACTATTTTTAGGAGAATTTAAGAACATAAAAATAGTTGGTTTTAAAGACCAATTTGCACATTCTTATGGAAATAATGAAACAACATATTTTGCGAAAGTAATTCGTGGAGCAGGGCTAAACCGTGAAAGCAAACTAGAAGGAATTAGAATTAATAACTTTATAGGAACATCAATTCTAGGTCCAATATTAGTTCTAAACCCAGAGTTTGCAAAGTTTTTTGTTCACAATATATTAGGACAAACTAAAGCAAAGATTCCGTTTGAAAAAGCAGCATACGAGAGCTATGAAGCAAGACTTAAAGAATATGAGGATATGAGGAGGTCAATTTAAAAATAATGGGAAATATTAAGTATATTTTAAGCCGTTTATCAAAAATGGACTATAAAGCAATGTTAAACAAAGTAAATGAAGTACACAAAAAAACTGGAAAATCTCGTTTATCAATATTTTTAGATATGTCTGAATGTGCCAAAAAGTATGGAGCCGGATATATGGATTATGATTTATTTGAAATGTATAATTTAACCGATGAGCAAAGAGATACCTATATAACAAGAGGCAGAAACAATAGCTTAATTGCAAAATACAATGATAAAGCATATTTCCACATCTTTGAGAATAAAAATGAATTTAATAGAAAATTCCAAAAGTACTTAAAAAGAGATTGGATAGATGTAACTACTGCGCCAAAAGAAGATGTTATTAAATTTATAGAAAAACATGATGTATTTATGGCAAAACCAATAGATGGTGGTTGCGGAAAGGGAATAGAAAAAATTAAAACAAAGGATTACGCATCATCAGAAGAATTATATAATTACCTTACAAGTAACCATAATTTTGAACTAGAAGAAGTAATAAAGCAAAATGAAAAAGTAAGTAATATTTACCCAGGTGCAATAAATACTGCAAGAGTTGTTACTATATTAAAAGACAATAAACCACATGTAATATGTGCTTATTTTAGAATTGGAAATGGTTCTTTCGTTGATAATTTTAATAGTGGTGGAATGGTTGCTCCAATTGATGTAGAGACTGGAATAGTTTCAGATAGGGCAATTGATAAAAAGAAAAATTTGTATGAAGTTCATCCTGCAACAGGAAATATTATAAAAGGCTTTAAGTTTCCAGATTGGGAAGAGGCACTTGAAATGTGTAAAGAAGCGGCAAAAATAGTGCCAGAAATGGCATATATAGGATGGGATGTGGCTTTTTCAGACAAGGGACCAGTATTTGTAGAAGCAAATGAATTTCCAGGGCATGATATTTACCAATTACCTGAACATACACCAAACAAAATTGGCATGATGCCGAAATTTAGCAATATATAAAATAAAAATGCTTACTTATTTAGTAAGCATTTTTAGCATCTTTGGATATAGCTTAACAGCATTCTTCTTCCAATTATCAACAATTGATTTAGCGTGTTCTCTTGAGCCTGCAAAAGTCTTAACTTCAAAAGTAACACGGCCATTCTCAGTAATTTTACAAACAACAGTGTACGCATTTTCACTTTCAGGGATAAAATCTGCTGTAATAGAATATTCATCTTCAATAGAACGCAAATCTTCTTTAAAATTATTATCTATCTGAAAACGGGTAAAACCAGGAATCAAATCCTGAACTAAACTAATAGCCTGCCTACCATCAGCAGTCATCTCATATACAGTTTCATTTTTATCAGTAACACCTTTTAAAATATATTTATTATCCATTAAATCTAATAAAAATTGCTGAAAATAAAAGTAATTCATATCCTCAAAAGTCAAAATCAACTTATAAAAAGCAGTATTCTCAATAGGTTTATTAACCTTATTTAAAATATACAAAATCAAAGCTTTATTCTCAGCCAAAGTCTCATTATCAGAAGCCAATTTCATAAAATCAAATCCTTTCAAAAAACATAAATATTATATCACAAATATGGTGGAAAGCCAAGAGATTGAAAAAAATTGACACTATCACTTCAAAAAAATATATACAAACTCCATTTCTTGTGATAAAATATATCACAAAAGATGGAGTTTTTTATGGTAGCAGAGATTATTGTTAATAGATTAGCTAAGGATTTGAATAGAATATTTGATTATGTGGTTCCAGCTGGTATGATGGATAGTATTAGAGTTGGGGCTAGGGTTTTTGTGCCTTTTGGGGCTAAAAATTCGGCTGTTGAGGGGTTTGTTGTGGGGCTTAAGGAGAAGTCGGAGTGGGCTAAGAAGGAGATTGTTGAGATTGAGGATTTTCCTTTAACAGAGGAGAATGTGAAGCTTGCTCGCCTTATGGCTAGGAGGTATTTTTGCAATATTTCGGAGTGTATAAAGCTCATGCTTCCTCCGGGTGAGAAAACTACAAATTTGGAGAATAGAATTAAGGATAAAACTGCTAATTTTGTTTATTTGAAAAAGGATGAAGATGAAATTGAATTAGATATTGAAATTGGCAAAATTAAAAATAATAAGCACATTAAGGTTTTAAGATTTTTAGAAGAAAATGATGGAGTGTATAAGGCAGATTTGGAAACACTCATGGAAGTTTCTAGTGCTGTTTTGAAAACTTTGGAAAAAAATGGATATATTGAAATAATTGAACAAAAAATTGAAAGAAATCCTTTTAAGGGAAGAGAAGTAAAAAGAGATAAACCTCTTAGCCTTACTGATGAACAGCAAAGGGCTTTTGATATAATTGATAAAAGTAAATTTAATGAATTTTTGCTATATGGAGTTACTGGTTCAGGAAAAACTGAAGTTTATTTACAGCTTATACAAAGTGCATTAGATAAAGGAAAAAAAGCAATAGTTTTAGTTCCAGAAATTTCGCTTACACCACAAATGGTAGATAGATTTTCTTCAAGATTTGGGGACTGTATTTGCGTTCTACATAGTAAATTATCAACAGGAGAACGAAATGACCAGTGGAAAAACATAAAAGAACGGAAAATGCAAAATTGTAATAGGTGCAAGGTCAGCAATTTTTGCTCCTATTGATAATTTAGGAATAATTATAATAGATGAAGAGCATGATACATCATATAAATCTGATATGGCACCAAGGTTTAATGCAAAAGATATTGCAAAATACTTAGGAAAACAATATGATATTCCAATAGTCTTAGGAAGTGCAACACCAGACATATCCACATATTATAACTCGAAAAATATTATAAAACTTACCAAAAGAGCAAACTCATCAAACCTTCCTGATGTAGAAATAGTAGATTTAAGGCAAGAACTTGCAAATGGAAATCATTCAATAATTAGTGATAGACTAAGAGAAGAAATTCAAAATAACCTAAACAATAAAAAACAAACAATATTGTTCCTAAATAGAAGAGGATTTTCAACATTTGTTATGTGTAGAGATTGTGGTTATACTGCAAAATGCAAAAGATGTAATATTAGCTTAACCTACCATATAAAAGAAGATAAACTAAAATGCCATTACTGTGGATATGAAATGAACAATCCTAAAGTTTGCCCACAATGTAAAAGCAAGAACATAAAATATTTTGGAAGCGGAACACAAAAATTAGAAGACCTAGTAAAGAAAATGTTCCCAGAAGCAAGCACAATAAGAATGGATATAGATACAGTAAGCAAAAAAAATTCACATGAACAAATACTAAATAAATTTAAAAATGAAAATATTGATATACTAATTGGTACGCAAATGGTAGTAAAAGGCCACCATTTTCCAAATGTAACACTAGTTGGAGTCATTGCAGCAGATGGAAGCTTAAATACAGAAGACTACAGAGCAAACGAAAAAACATTTGATATACTAGTGCAAGTGGCCGGAAGAGCAGGCAGAGAGAAGCTTCCAGGCAAAGTAATAATCCAAACATATTCACCAGAAAACTTTTGCGTGCAGTGCTCAAAAGAGCAAAATTACGAAAAATTCTATAAAACAGAAATAGAACTAAGAAAACAATTGAAATATCCGCCATTTTGCGATATAATAATGTTTGGAATAAATTCTTCAAGTAAAGAAGAAATAAAAGTAGCTTCAGAGAAACTATATAAACTGCTAAAAACATATGGACAAGACAAAATGCAAATAATGCCACCATTACCAGCACCAATAGACAGAATAAAATATAGATATAGGTGGAGAATAATTGCAAAATGCAAACTTAGCAATACTATTATAGAAGTTATTAATAAATCTTTAGAAGAATATTACAAAGAAAAATATTTGAAGACAAGGGTTATAGTAGATGTAAATCCAAACAACATGTCATAGAAGGGAGAAAACAATGGCAATTAGAACAATTAGAACTGAAGGAGACGAGATTTTAAGAAAAAAATCTAAAAAAGTTGATGTAATAGATGAAAGAATAAAAGAAATAGTAAACGATATGATTGAAACTCTTCACAAATATGAAGGAGTAGGGTTAGCGGCAGTTCAAGTAGGAATGTTGAAACAAATTGTTGTAATTCAAGAGGCAGAAGATGAGCCAATATATGTAATAATAAACCCAGAAATATTATCTCAAAGTGGAACACAAATTGTTGAAGAAGGTTGCCTAAGTTTTCCAAACAAATTTGCAAAAATAGAAAGACCAGAAAAAATAAAAATAAGAGCATTAGATATAAATGGAAAGCCATTTGAAATAAAGGCAAAAGGACTTTTAGCACAAGCTATAAGTCATGAGATAGACCACTTAAATGGCGAAGTTTTTATAGATAAAATAATACCAGGAACTTTGGAAATAATAAAACCAGAAAAATAAAAAGGAGAAAAAAAGATGCTAAATATAGTTTTTATGGGAACTCCGGATTTTGCAAAAGAATCATTGGAGGCAATATATAATGCGGGTCATAATATAATTGCAGTTGTAACAAATCCAGACAGACCAAAAGGAAGAGGAATGAAAATGATAGCCTCTCCAGTAAAAGAATTTGCAAACTCAAAAAATATTCCAGTTTTGCAACCAGAAAAAATAAGGGAAATTAAAGAAACTTTAGAACACTTAAACCCAGATTTATTCTGCGTTGTGGCTTACGGAAAAATTTTGCCACAAGATGTTTTAGATATCCCTAAAAAAGGTTCTATAAATGTTCATGGGTCTTTGCTTCCAAAATACAGAGGAGCAGCTCCAATACAATGGGCAGTTTTAAATGGAGACAAAACAACAGGAATTACCACAATGTGCATGGATGCAGGAATGGATACAGGAGATATAATTCTAAAAGAAGAAGTTCAAATAGGAGAAAATGAAACAACTGGAGAATTGTGGGAGAGATTATCTAAAATAGGAGCACAGTTATTAGTAAAAACACTAAAAGAAATAGAAACAGGAACAGCAAAAAGAATTCCACAAGGAAAAGATTTTACAATGGCTCCAATGCTTAATAAAGAAATGGCAAAAATAGATTGGGAAAACAAAACAGCGGTTGAAATAAAAAATCTTGTAAGAGGATTAAACCCAATAATGGGAGCATATACAATATATAATGGTAAAAAAATAAAAATATGGAAAGCAGATTGCTTAGAATTACCAGCGTTTATAAAAGAACATCCAGAATTTAAAGAATACAAAAAAAGATTGGAAGAAATGGCAGGGGGAGCAGTAATTTATTCAGATTTAAAAGATGGACTTTGTGTAAAAGCAAAAAATAGCGTGCTTTTAGTACAAGAAGTTCAAGCAGAAAACGCAAAAAGAATGCCAGTTCAAGACTTTTTAAGAGGAAATTTAATTCAAACAGGAGAAATTTTTGAATAAAATGGAAGAAATTTGTAAAAAAATAGTAGAAAAATTAAATGAAAATAAACAAACAATATCATTCATGGAATCTTGCACAGGTGGCTTTTTAGCTAATAGTATAACAAATATTTCTGGTGCATCAAATGTGCTAAAAGTAAGCTTAGTAACATATTCTAGTGAGTATAAGATAAAGTTTGGCGTTAATGAGAATGTAATAAAAAAATATACAGTTTATAGCCAAGAGACATCAATTGAAATGGCTAAAAACATAGTTCAATTTGCAAAAAGTAACATTGGTGTAGGAATAACTGGAGAACTTGGAAATACACTAAATAATAGTCCAAAGGTTTATTATACAGTTTATTTTAAAGATAAAAACAAATATATAAATAAAACAATAACTACAACTAAAAGCAAAAGGAAAGATATGAAAGAAGAAATTGCAAAAAAGGTTTTTGAAGATATCTGGGAGGAAATTAAATAATGAGTTTTATAAACACAAAATTAAAAGACTTTGAAGAAAATTTAAAAAATAAAAAAATTGCTATAATTGGTTTAGGAGTAAGCAATATTCCGTTAATAGACTATCTGCACGATTTCCAAGCTAAAATAACAGTTTTTGATAAAAGAAATGAAGAAAAAATAGATAAAGGTGTTTTAGAAAAAATAGAAAACTATAAAATATCTAAAAATTTTGGAGAAAATTACTTGTCAAACCTAAAAGATTTTGATATAATTTTTAAGTCACCATCATGTAGACCAGATTTACCTGAAATTGAGGCAGAAGTTAAAAGAGGGGCAATTTTAACATCAGAAATAGAAAAAGTTTTAGAATTAGCACCTTGTAAAATAATTGCTGTAACAGGTAGTGATGGAAAAACAACAACTACATCATTAATATATGAAATAGTAAAACAAAAATACAAAGCATATTTAGGTGGAAATATTGGAATACCACTGTTTACAAAGATTAAAGAAATGCAACCAGAAGATATTGTTGTATTAGAACTTAGTAGCTTCCAATTAATGACTATGAAAAAAAGTCCAGATATTGCAGTAGTTACAAATGTTACACCAAACCACTTAGATATTCATAAATCTTATGAAGAATATATTGAAGCAAAGAAAAATATTTTTCTAAATCAAAATGAAGACAATACTTTAGTTTTGAATTACGATAATGAAATAACAAAAAACTTTGCAAAAACAGCAAAATCAAAAGTTATATTCTTCAGCAGTAAAGAAAAAATAGAAAATGGCGTTATATATGATGATGGAATCATAAAAGTTTCAGAAGATGGACTTAGAAGACATCTACTAAAACTAAAAGATACACATTTAAGAGGAACACACAATGCAGAAAATATATGTGCAGCAGTAGCAGCAACAAAAGGTTTAGTTCAAATAGAAGACCAAATAAATGCAATAAAAGGCTTTGAAGGTGTACCACACAGAATAGAATTTGTAAGAGAAATAAATGGCTCTAAATGGTATAATGATTCAATAGCATCAAGCCCAACAAGAACAATAGCAGGGCTAAATTCATTTGATGAGGAAATCGTTCTAATAGCAGGTGGATATGATAAGCATTTAGATTATGAACCAATAGCTAAACCAATATTAGATAAGGTAAAAACATTAATTCTACTTGGCCAAACATCAGGAAAGATATTAAATGCAGTAAAGGAAAAACAAGGAGAATTAGGAATTAGAATAGATATATTTAAAGTAGATACATTAGAAGAAGCAGTAGAAAAAGCAAAAATGGAAGCAAAACCAAATCAAGTAGTATTATTTTCACCAGCAAGTGCAAGCTTTGATATGTTCAAAAACTTCGAAGAAAGAGGGAATAAATTCAAAGAACTAGTGAAAAATCTATAAGGGAGGTAATGAAAAATGGTAATCGATCCAAAAGGAAATTTATTTGAGGAAAGAAGAAAAAAAGACAGAAGAACAGGAATTGATAGAAGAAAAAAGGATGAAGCAATAGATACAGACAAAAGAAAAGAAGACAGAAGGAAAGGGGACAGAAGAGATCCTAAAAACGGGTACAAAGCTTAAGAAATAAAGGCTTAGAAACAAAATAAGCCTTTCATCCCGATGTGGCGGAACTGGCAGACGCACACGACTCAAAATCGTGCGGGAAACCATGTGGGTTCGAGTCCCACCGTCGGGACCAATATAAAATATGTTAAATGCAATAGTTTTTTTAAAAAAATTTAAAAAATTTTAAAAAAACTATTGCATTTTTGTTTTTTATATTATACAATGGTAGCGAAGTGGAGAAAAGTGGTAGAAAGTGGTACCAAAAAGAGGTGAAAAATTTTGCTAATAGGTGAATATTCACATTCAATCGATACAAAAGGTAGATTAATAATGCCAGCCAAATTGAAAGAGGACATTGGTGAGAGCTTTGTAATTACTAAAGGGTTAGATGGATGTTTATTTGCATATTCAAAAAAAGAATGGCAAAATTTTGAGGAAAAACTAAGAACATTCCCACTTACTAACAAGGATGCAAGAGCTTTAATGAGATTTTTCTTGGCAGGAGCAATGGAGTGCGAAATAGATAAACAAGGAAGATTTTTAATTGCAAGCAATTTAAGAGAATTTGCAGGGTTAGAAAAAGATGTAGTCATTATTGGTGTACTAAATAAAATTGAAATATGGAGCAAGGAAAAATGGCTAGAATATAGTGAAAAAGAAAATAATGAAGCAGATGATATTGCAGAAAAAATGGCAAATTTAGATTTAGGTATATAACTTGCAAAAGTTTATATAAAAACCAAAGAAGAAAAAAATTAAGAAACATAAGATTCTAAATAAACAAAAGAACTTTAACTGAAATTACAAAAGAAAAATAATTAAAAAACAAAAAACACAAAAGACAAGAATTTTTAAAGGTAACCAAAAAACACACATAAAACAAACAAATACAAAAGATAATGAAATACTAAAGACAAAATTTTAAAAATATAACAAAAGAATAAAATATTTACAAAAGCAAAACCTATACAAACTAAAGAGTGAATTGATGTACTATTAGCAGCAGTTGGTATATACTAAAACCAACTGCTTAAGTGTTATTAAAGGAAAATAGAGGTCAAAATAGATGAAAGAATTTGAGCATATCCCAGTTTTACTTAATGAATGTATTGAAGGTTTAAAAATAAAGGAAAAAGGAATATATGTTGATGGAACACTTGGAGGAGCAGGACATAGTTTTAGAATTGCTACGAAGCTTAATAATACAGGAACTTTGATAGGGATTGATAGAGATGCAGAAGCAATTCAAAAGGCAAAAGAAACATTAAAAGAATTTAACAACATTATATATGTTCAAGATAATCATGATAATATTAAAGAAATATTATCAAAACTAAATATAGAAAAAGTTGATGGAATTCTATTAGATTTAGGAGTTTCATCATATCAAATAGATGAAGAAACAAGAGGATTTAGCTATACAAAAAATAGTCCTTTAGATATGAGGATGGATAAAAATCAAAAATTAACAGCAGAGTATGTTGTAAACGAATATACAGAAGAAGAATTAGCAAATATAATTTATAAATATGGAGAAGAGAAGTTCTCCAGACAAATTGCAAGAAGAATTTGTGAATATAGGAAAAAAAAAAGAATACAAACTACTTCAGAACTAGTAGAAATAATAGAAAAAAGTGTTCCTAGAAGTAGTACAGGAGGACACCCAGCTAAGAGAACATTTCAAGCAATAAGAATAGAAGTAAATAATGAAATAGAACCATTGTATAATACAGTTAAGAATGCAATTGATGTACTGAAACCACAAGGAAGATTATGTATTATAACTTTTCATTCATTAGAAGATAGGGCAGTAAAGGAAGCATACCAAGATAGTGTAGGAAAGTGTACATGCCCACCTGATTTACCATATTGTGTATGTGGAAATAAACCAGAGGGAAAGATAATTACTAAAAAACCAATTTTACCAACAGAAAAAGAAATGGAAATAAACAGTAGAAGCAAAAGCGCAAAATTAAGAATTTTTGAAAAATTTTAAAAGGAGGTGCAAAAGAATGGCTAGAAGCTATAGCAAATATGAATATGAAACAAGTCCAAGAAAGCTTGAGCCATATTATGCACCAAAAAAAGATTTAGCAAAAAACAAACAAAAAAGTAACAAACAAGCCAATAATTCAAAGAAGCAAAAGGCGGAGCTGAAATTGAAGTTTAAAATTGTATTTTATCTTGTAATAGGATTTGGAATATTATTTGCAATAAGTTACAGAAATGCCCAAATTGATGAAAATTTTGGAAAGGTTCAAACATTAAAATCTGATTTAGCAGCTGTAGAAAAAGAAAATGCACAATTAGAAGTTTCTATTGAAAGCACTTTAAACCTTACAAATCTTGAACAACAGGCAAGAAATATATTAGGAATGCAAAAATTAACTAACAAACAAACAGGATATATTAATTTGCCAAAAAGTGATTATACCGAAGTTGCAACAGAACAGGTAAAAATAGAGGAAAACAAAAGCTTAATAAAAACAGTAATAGATTTCGTAACACAATTATTTAAGTAAAAGAATATAAACATCTTTTTTGAATAAAATCAAAAGAGGTGTTTTTTTATGTGGGTTTCAGATATAGGCAGAAAACGAAGATTAAGAAATGTATTATTAATTGTTGTATGTATTCAACTAGCACTAACAGTAAGGATTGGAGTTTTACAATTAATTAAAGGTTCTGAACTTCAAGCAATGGCATATAGTCAACAAACTTTAAATAGAGCAGTAAACCCAAAACGAGGGAGAATATTAGATAGAAGTGGAAAAATAGAATTAGCTATTAGTGCAAGTACTGAAACGATTTCTATAAATCCAACAAATATCAAAGCTCAGAATAAAGAAAAGGTTGCAAGAGCATTAAGCGATATTTTTGAACTGGATTATGAAAAAGTCCTAAAAAAGGTTAAAAGAAAAACATCAATTGAAATCATTGTAAAAAAAGTTGATAAAGAAAAAACAGACAAATTAAGAGTTTGGCTAAATGAAAATAATATTACAACAGGAATAAATATTGATGAAGATACAAAAAGATATTATCCATATAGTAGCTTAGCTTCAAATATCATTGGGTTTACAGGAAGCGATAATCAAGGACTTGAAGGATTAGAGAGTTATTATGATGAAATTTTAAGTGGAAAACCGGGAAAAATATTAAAGCTAACAGATGCAAATGGCTCTGATATGGGAGTTGAAGGAGAGGATTATATTTCTGCTGAGAATGGAAACGACATAGTACTTACAATTGATATGACAGTTCAATCCATTGCAGAAAAGCATTTAAAAGAAGCTTGCATAGATAATGTCTGTACAGATGGTGGAAATGTAATAATTATGAATCCAAAAAACGGTGATATTCTTGCAATGGCAACATATCCAAATTACGATTTAAATTCACCATATCAAATTAATAATGAAGAAATAAAAGGTGTATGGGATACACTAAGTGGAGGAGAAAAAAGCAATTATTTACTACAAATGTGGAGAAACAAGGCAATATCAGATACATATGAGCCGGGTTCAACATTCAAACTTGTAACATCATCAGCAGCTCTTGAAGAAGGAATAACAGATACAGATAGAGCAGGAGAGTTCAACTGTTCTGGTTCAATAACTGTTGCCGGAGCTAGAATAAAATGCTGGAGATATTATAGACCACATGGAAGCCAAAGTCTAAGGCAAGCACTAATGAATTCTTGTAACCCAGTATTTATAGGAATAGGTCAAAAGCTTGGTGTACACACATATTATAGCTACCTAGAAAAATTCGGATTATTAAGAAGAACAGGAATAGACTTACCTCGGAGAAGCAAATAGCATATTTTTAAAAGAAGAAAAAGCAGGACCTGTAGAATTAGCAACAATTTCATTTGGGCAAAGATTTGAGGTAACACCAATTCAAATGATAAAAATGTTAGGAACCATAGCAAATGGAGGAAAAGCAGTTAATCCAAGATTAGTAAAGAGCATAATAGATTCAAAAACAGGAGAGGAAAAAGAAATTGCAGTAGAACAAGGTGAGCAAGTTATATCAAGAGAAAATGCCAACAAAGTACTTAATATGATGCAATCTGTAGTTGATGAAGGAACTGGAAAAAATGCAAGAGTAGAAGGATACAATATTGGTGGAAAAACAGGAACATCAGAAGATGGAGTAAATACAGGAAAAAGAATAGCCTCTTTTGTTGGAGTTGCAGACACATCAAACCCAGAACTTGTAATGATTGTAATTCTTTACAACCCAACAGGTGAAGGGGGGCACCAAGGAGGTGGGGTTGCAGCACCAGTTGCAGGAAAAATTTTAGCCGAAGTGTTACCTTATTTAGAAATAACTAAAAACAACGAAGAAATAAAAGAAACAGTAAAAATGCCAAATGTAACAGGAATTACATTTAAAGAGGCAAAACAAAAATTAAAAGATGCAGGAATTGAAACAAACAGTAGCTTTGAAGCAGATACTATTATAACTAACCAATTGCCTAAAGAGGGAATAAATATAGAAAGTGGAACAAATGTTATTTTATATGGAGAATAGGGAGAGTTTACAGAATTTGCATTTAAGTATGTGGGTGTGTTATAATTGATATTGTCGTTAGACTTATGGCCCAAATAACATTTAGAAAGGAAATAGCACCATGAAAAACATCTTCTTTAGCGACGGAACCCGGAATTTGTATGGCACAAGATTTGGCGTGGCAGTTGAGTACAACCTGGAAGTTAATGAGAATGGAAGATGTGTTTTGAGCTTCCAGCCCAAAACAATACAGGCCGAAGGCCCGTACTATCCTTCTCACACGAAGGCACAGATGGTAAGTGAATGCACATACCGTGTTGCACAGGAAAAACAGACAGTGATTCTCATGGTATATGGTAAAGAAATCCTTGTAACCAAAAAGGAAACAATGGAAGAAATCCATACCGAAATCATTGCTAAGGTTAAGCAAATCTTCACCATTGATAAAACTGTGCCCTTGGATGTACAAAGACAGGCAAACGCGATACTAAATGACCTTGTACAGTACATTGACATTTTCTAAAGTGAAGGCCCGCAATTCCTCAAATGAGGATTGCAAGCTAGGTAGAATAAAATCTGCCTAGCTTCTTTTTTTATCATAAAACACAAAAAAATGTCCGGAAAATATTGTAAAATAAGCAAAAATGTGATATTCTATATAGTATGTAAAAATGGAGAGTGAAATATATGAAAGACCAAATTTTAAAAATTGAAGAAAATGCAAAACTAGAAATTGAAAAAGCTGAAACTTTGCAAGCTTTAAATGAGGCAAGAGTTAAATTTTTGGGCAAAAAAGGTGAGCTAACAGCCGTTTTAAGAGGCATGGGAGCATTATCTGCAGAAGAAAGGCCTATTATTGGAAGCTTTGTAAATGAAACTAGAGATTTGATTGAAAATCTTATTGAAGAAAAAGAAAATAAGCTTAAACAACAAGCATTAAATGAAAAACTTAGCAAAGAAAAAATAGATATAACAATGCCAAGTAAAAAAACTGAAATTGGTTCAATTCACCCAATTACAGGTGTTATAGATGATATTAAAGAAATCTTTTTAGGTTTAGGATATGAAATTGCAAGTGGACCAGATATTGAAAAAACTTATTATGTTTTTGACCAGTTAAATACACCAATAGACCACCCAGCAAGAGATTTACAAGATACTTTTTATATAAACGAAAATGTTGTATTAAGGTCACAAACTTCATCAGTTCAAATTAGAGTTATGGAAAATCAAAAACCACCAATCAAAATAATTTGTCCAGGTGCAGTATATAGGTCAGATAGTGTTGACCCAACACACTCACCAGTGTTCCACCAAATAGAAGGACTAGTTGTTGATAAAGGAATAACAATGTCAGACCTAAAAGGAACACTTGAAACATTTGCTAAAAGATGTTTAGGAGAAAACACTGAAATAAGATTTAGACCACATCATTTCCCATATACAGAACCAAGTGCAGAAGTAGATGTATCATGCTTTGTATGCAAAGGTAAAGGTTGTAGAGTATGCAAAAATGAAGGTTGGATAGAGCTTTTAGGTTGTGGAATGGTACATCCTAAAGTATTAGAAAACTGTGGAATAGATCCAAATGTATATTCAGGTTTTGCCTTTGGATTTGGAGCAGAAAGAATAGCAATGGCAAAATACGGAATAGATGATATGAGATTATTATATGAAAACGATGTTCGTTTCTTAAAACAATTTTAATATAAATAAAAATTGAAGGAGAAAATTATGAAAACTAGTGTAGAATGGTTAAGAGAATATGCTGATGTAAATGTAGATGTAAAAACATTAGCAGATAGATTAACAATGACAGGTTCAAAAGTTGAAACAATTGAACAAAAAGGAAATAATATAAAAAATGTTGTTGTAGGTAAAATATTAGAAATAACAAAACATCCAGATGCTGATAAATTAATAGTTACAAAAGTTGATGTAGGAACAGAAACTGTGCAAATTGTAACAGGAGCAAATAATGTAAAAGTTGGAGACATAGTTCCAATTGCAAAAGATGGCTCAGAACTTCCAGGAGATGTTAAAATAAAAACTGGAAAATTAAGAGGGGTAGAATCTTGTGGAATGATGTGCGCTGTAACAGAGCTAGGTCTTGATTTAGCAGATTATCCAGGACAAATCGAACATGGAATAATGATTTTACCAAAAGATTATGAAAAATTTTTAGGAAAAGATATAGTAGAAGTTTTAAATCTAAAAGAAGATATTTTGGATTTTGAAATAACATCAAACAGACCAGACTGTTTCTCAATAGAAGGTCTAGGCCGTGAAACAGCAATTTCATTAAATGAAGAGTTCAAAAATCCACATAAAAATGTAAGCAAAGATGTAAAAACAGTAGATTCAATAGATGGACTAAAAGTTGACATAGAAGCAAAAGACCTTTGTTATAGATATATAGCAAGAGTTATTAAAAATGTAGAAATTAAAGAATCACCAGAATGGATGAAAAGAAGACTAAAAGCTTGTGGAGTAAGAGCAATAAATAATATAGTAGATATTACAAACTATGTAATGCTAGAACTAGGCCAACCAATGCATGCATTTGATATAGAAAATGTTGCCGGAAAACACATTATAGTAAGAAGAGCAGCAGAAAATGAAAAAATTACAACACTTGATGAAATCGAAAGAACTTTAAATAATGATAATTTAGTAATTGCTGATGAAGAAAAACCAGTTGCAGTAGCAGGAGTAATGGGTGGATTAAACTCAGGAATAACAGATGCTACCAAAACAGTAGTTTTTGAAGCTGCAACATTTAATAGAGGAAGTGTTCGTTTAACAGCTAAGAAACTAGGCTTAAGAACAGAAAGCTCAAGCCGTTTTGAAAAAGGTTTATCTCCAGAAATAGCAGCAAGAGCAATAGATAGAGCAGTAGAACTTGCAGAACTAATTGGAGCTGGAAAATCAGTAGATGAAAAAATTGATATATATCCAGAAAAAGAAGCACAAAAAATAATTCCTTTTGAACCAGAAAAGGTAAATGCTTTACTTGGAATGGATATATCAAAAGAAGAAATGATAGATATATTAACAAAACTTGGAATAGAAGTTAATGGAGAAAAACTAGTTATTCCATATTTCAGAGTAGACTTAGAGCGTACAGCAGATATTGCTGAAGAAGTTATTAGAATACATGGATATAACACACTAAATAGTACATTAATTAATGCAGAAAGCACAGTAGGAGCAAAAACAAAATTACAAAAATTACAAGACAGGATTAAGGAGTTACTTGTTCAAAAAGGCTTTTCAGAAATGTATGCCTTCAGCTTTATAGGACACAAAGACTTTGAAAAATGCAAATTAGATAGCACAAAAGCTATAAAAATTACAAACCCATTAGGTGAAGAATTCTCACTTATGAGAACATCTATGATGCCAACAGTAATGCAATCAATAGCAACAAACTACAATAAGAAAAACAAAGATGTAGCGTTATTTGAAATGGGAAAAACATATATAGATGAAGAAGGAAACATTGCAAAAGGCGAAGTTGCAACAGAAACAGAGCAAATTGCATTTGCACTATATGGAAAAAATGCAGATTTTTATGTAGTTAAAGGAATCATCGAAAATATACTTCAAATATCAAACATTGCAAAATATCAACTTGCAAGAGAGACAGAAATAAACCTACACCCAGGAAGAAGTGCAAAAATCCTAATTGGAAAAGATAGAATTGCAAGCTTTGGCGAAGTTCATCCAGAAGTTTTAGAAAACTATGGAATAGATGAAAAAGTATATTATGCAGCAATTGACGTAGAAAAATTTGCAAAATACGGAAAAAACAACAAAAAATACACACCAATACCAAAATACCCAGCAGTGGAAAGAGACATAGCATTAGTAGTAGACGAAGACATTGAAGTTGGACAAATAGAAAGCATCATATCTAAAAAGGCAAAAAATATACTAGAAAAAGCAGAATTATTTGATGTTTATAGAAGTGAAAAACTAGGCCAAAACAAAAAAAGCGTTGCTTATGAACTAATTTTTAGAGCACCAGATAGAACTTTAACAGATGATGAAATCAAAAACACAATGGAAGTTATAACAAAAGAACTACAAGCAACCTTAGGCGCAGAACTAAGAAGCTAAAAAATATAAAAAAATCATCAAAAACAGTTGTAAATTTTAAGATAAATTGATATACTTGTAATGGAAGAAGTATATCAATTTTTTCCAAAGGAGGTACAAAGTGGAGGAAGAAAAAAATTTAGTTACAGAAGATGATAAAGAGATAATAACAGAAAATGATGAAAGCATTAAAATTTCAAACGATGTTGTTGCATCAATTGCTGGTGTAGCAGTTTCAGAAGTGCCAGGAGTTTATGGCATGGCAGGTGGAATAACCGAAATATTTGGCAAAAAAGGTTTAACAAAAGGAATTAAAGTTGAAGTTGGAGAAAAAGAAACAAAAATAGATGTAAACATCATAGTGGAATATGGAGCAAGAATTCCAGATGTAGCTTTTGATATTCAAAATAGAGTAAAAAAAGCAGTTGAAACAATGACAGGATTAAATGTATCAAGTGTAAACATTCACATACAAGGAATAAATATTCCAGAAAAAAGAACAGCTGAGCCAGAAACACAAGAAAGTGTAGAACCAAAAAATCAATAAAACAAGGGTCAGTAACTTTAGCTGGCCCAATAATAAAAATAAAAGGAGATAAAAACATATGAAAGTTTTAGAAAAAATAGGATTGATAGTATTTTCAAGTTTAATAATATTAATAGGACTAGCATTATCATTGGCCATAGCAGGTTGGCTAAAACTAGAGCTAGTACTTGGAACAATAACATTTTTAATAACAGGAGACATTGCAGGAAAAATTACATTTGGAGTATCAGCAGTATTAATAATTCTAGGAATTATCTGCATATTCTTCAACTCAGATTCAAATAGTACAAGCAATGGAAAAGATGGAATTTTGCTAGAAAACGATAATGGTAAACTTTTAGTATCAAAAGATACAATAGAAAGTTTAGCAAATGCAGTTGTAAGAAACTACGAAATGGCACAAAATGTTGCAACAAATGTTAGGTTTGATGAACAAAACAATGTAAGTATATTTGTAACATTATTTGTATATCCAGAAGCTGTTATAAAAGACTTAACAGTAAGCTTACAAAAAGACATAAAAGACACAATAAAAAAATCATTAGACTTAGAAGTAAAAGATGTAAATGTTAGAATTAAAAACATTACACCTAAAAAGGAAGTTAAGGAATAGGGTGATATTATGGAACAGGTTAAAGATTTTCTTATTAAATATAGAGGAGCAATAATTGGCGGAATCATTGCTGTTATTTGCTTGATATGCCATATTTATAGATTCTTAATAGGATGTTTGGTTATATTTGCAGGAATATTTATTGGAAATTATGTGCAAAAAAATAAAGAAACAGTAAAAGAAAAAATCAAAACAATAATAGAAAGATGGTAGGTAAAATGAATATATCAAAAATGCGTGAATATGCTTTTATGCTTATATATGAACTAGAAGTTCAAAAAGAATATAGTGAAGAAAATGTTGAACTATTCATAGAGAATAATGAAATAGATGATAAAGATGCAAGAAAGTATATAAGAAAAATTATTAAAGGCATTAAAGAAAACGAAGTTGAAATAGAAAAAAATATTAAGGACAAGTTAAAACCAGAATGGTCTTTAGAAAGAATTTCTAAGATAAATATAGCATTACTAAAGCTTGCAATATATGAGATGTTATATGCAGATGTACCATATAAAGTTGCAATTAATGAGGTTGTAGAACTTGCAAAAAAATATGGAGATAATAATTCAGCCCCATTCATAAATGGAGTTTTAGCAAATGTAGTTAAGGAGAACTTATGAAACCAGTAGCAATAACTGTTAGTGAATTGAATAAGTATATTAAGGACAAGGTAGATGAAGATGAGTATTTAAACTATGTATATGTTAAGGGCGAAATATCTAATTTCAAGCACCACTATACGGGTCATATGTATTTTACTTTAAAAGATGAAAAATCTGTGATAAAATGCGTAATGTTTAAGTCATCAACATCTACTTTGAATTTTATTCCAAAAGATGGTATGAAAGTTTTAATTTTAGGAACAGTTGCAGTATATGAGGCAGGCCGGAGTTTACCAAATATATTGCAGAGCAATGCAAGAAGATGGTATTGGAGATTTGCATCAAAAATTTGAGGAACTAAAATTAAAATTAGAAAAAGAAGGACTTTTTGATGAAAAACATAAAAAGAAAATACCAGTAATGCCAAAAGTAATAGGAGTACTTTCATCTCGGAACAGGTGCAGTAATTAGAGATATAATAAATGTATCAACAAGAAGAAATCCAAATGTAAATATAAAATTATACCCAATTCCAGTTCAAGGCAAAGGAGCAGAAATAAAAATTGCCGAAGCAATTAAATTTATGAATGAAAATAACATAGCAGATGTTCTAATTTTAGCAAGAGGAGGAGGCTCAATTGAAGATTTATGGCCATTTAATGAGGAAATAGTTGCAAGAGCAATATATGAATCTAAAATTCCAATAATTTCAGCAGTAGGCCATGAAACAGATTTTACAATAGCAGACTTTGTAGCAGACCTAAGAGCTCCAACACCTTCAGCAGCAGCAGAACTTGCCCAAGTAGATGTAGGAGAAATTGCACAAAAGTTAAATACATATGAAAATAGACTAAGACAGGCTTTAAGGAAAAAAATTGAAATAATGAGATTAAGATATGAAAAATTAATGGCATCAAGAGTATTTACAGACCCATTTAAAAATATAAATGAAAAATATTTATATGTGGATTCCAAAGTAAAACAGCTTGATAACCTAATACAAAAAACATGTAAGGACACTAGAAACAATCTAACAAACCAAATTTCAAAACTAGATGCACTAAGCCCTTTAAGAACTTTAGTTAGAGGATATTCTGTAACAGAATGCAATGGAAAGGTTGTTAAAACTGCAAAAGAGTTAAATGTGGAAGACATAATTAAAATAAAAATGCAAGATGGCAATGTGAAAGCAGTAGTTAAGGAGGTTAATATATGAAAAAAAATGTAATAATAATATTGGTAATTTGTTTAGTAATAGCACTAGGAGTTATAGTAGGGAAAAATATTAATAAAAATGTAAAACCTACAAATTCCAACAAAGTAGAAAATATAGCCAAAAGTGAAAACGAGAATAAAAACAATGTAGTAAATAATGAAGTTTCAAACAATGAAAAAGATAATACAATAGAAAACAGCAATACAACATCTCAAAACCAAGAACAAGAGGCAACAGAAAAACCTAAAACAGATTTAGAAAAAGCAATAGACCTAGTAAAAGCAGACTGGGGAGATGATGAAACAGTATATTTCTCAGATGACTCTGAAGACTATGGCAAAGATGGAAAAATTGAATATGTAATTTGTGTAAGAGAAAAATCAACAACAAATGCAAAAGCATGGTACACAGTAGACTTAGATAAAGGCACATTTGAGAAGGAGGTTGAAAATGAGTTTTGAGGAAAATATGGAAGCACTTGAAAAAACAGTTCAAGAGTTAGAAAATGGAAACTTAAATTTAGAGGATTCAATAAAAAAATTTGAAGAAGGAATTAACCTATCAAAAAAATGTAATGACATACTAGAAGAGGCAGAAAAAAGAATAACAGTTCTAATAAAAAAGGATGACAAAATAGAAGAAGAAAATTTTTAAAATTTAAGTATAACAACCACCTTTTATGGAAACAATACCAAAAGGTGGTAATTTTATGTTTAAGAAAAAAAGAATATTTATAATATTATTAATAATATCAATACTCTTACTTTTAACTTTTTTAACATATAATTTAAAGTTCAAAATAGACAATAGTGATGTAGATGCACTATCAAAGTATGGCTCCAGAGGTGATGAAGTTAGACAGATTCAGAGTAAACTTAAAAGATGGGGATATTATTCAGGAAATGTTGATGGCATTTATGGTTCACAAACAGTAGCAGCAGTAAAGTGGTTTCAATCTAAGAATGGACTTACTGTTGATGGAATTGCAGGACCAAAAACTTTGGCTGCAATGGGAATAACAGGCACTTCAAATAATACAGGTGCCACAGCTTCAAATTCAGACCTGAATTTGTTAGCACATCTTGTATATGCTGAGGCAAGAGGAGAACCATATTCAGGGCAAGTTGCGGTGGCATCTGTTGTATTAAATAGGGTTAAAAGCACATCATTTCCAAATACTGTTGCAGGTGTAATATATGAAAGAGGGGCTTTTTCAGTTGTTTCAGATGGGCAGATTAATTTAAACCCTAATCAAACAGCAATATCTGCAGCGCGAGATGCCTTAAATGGTTGGGACCCAACTTATGGTGCAATATATTATTTTAACCCAAACACTGCTACAAATGGATGGATTTGGTCACGACCTGTAACAGTAGTTATAGGAAATCACAGATTTTGCAAATAAATGATTGAAAAATTAAAGAAATTGTAATATAATTGTAACACAATTGTAATAATTAAGTTAGGAGAGAAAAAAATGTTTGGATTTGGACAAGATATAGGTATTGATTTAGGTACTGCAACAGTAATTGAATATGTAAAAGGAAAGGGAATTGTTTTAAGAGAGCCTTCAGTAGTAGCTGTAAATAATCAGACAGGAGATGTTTTAGCAGTTGGTGCTGAAGCAAGAAGAATGCTTCGGAAGAACTCCACGGAAACATAGTAGCAACAAGACCTTTAAAGGATGGAGTAATTTCAAATTATACTGTAACAGAAAAAATGCTAAAACATTTTATAACAAAAGCAACAGGAAAAACTATATTTTCTCCAAGGATAATGATTTGTATTCCATCTCTTGTAACAGAAGTTGAGAAAAAAGCAGTTATAGATGCTGCAACAACAGCAGGAGCAAGAAGAGTATATTTAATAGAAGAACCAATAGCTGCAGCAATAGGTGCAGGAATAGATATATCAAAACCATGTGGAAATATGGTAGTAGATATTGGAGGAGGAACAGCAGATATTGCAGTAATTTCCTTAGGAGGTTCAGTAGTTAGCACATCAATTAAAGTTGCAGGAGATAAATTTGATGAAGCAATTATTAAGTATATTAAGAAAAAACATAATATGATGATAGGTGAAAGAACAGCTGAAGATTTAAAAGTTAATATTGGCTGTGTTTACCCAAAAGTTCAAGAAGCAAAAATGGAAGTAAAAGGTAGAGATTTGATGACAGGACTTCCTAAAATGGCAACAATATATTCAAGTGAAATGTTAGAAGCATTAGAAGAACCTGCAATGGCAATCGTTGAAGCTGTGCATTCTGTTTTAGAAAAAACACCACCAGAGTTAGCAGCAGATATAAGCGATAGAGGAATATATATGACAGGTGGAGGCTGCTTAGTAGATGGTTTAGATAAATTATTACAAGATGAAACAGGAATAAATGTAATGATTGCAGAAGATGCGGTATCTTGTGTAGCTAAAGGAACAGGAAAAGCTTTAGATAATTTAGATACATTAGATGGAAAAGCAAGAAAATAAAATATTAAAAAGTTGGAGTTTAGCTCCAACTTTTTAATTCTTTTTACTATTTTCATAGTATTTTTTTAGCTTTTCATAGACTAAATAGTTTATTGTTCCAGCAGGATATTTTCCATCAGAATTTTGTTTTCCAGCAGGTACTCCTGTAAGTATTTCAATTCCTTCATCAATTGTTGATATAGCATAAATATGGAACTTTCTTTCTTTTACACTTTCAATTACATCTTTTTGTAAGTGAAGATTTCTAACATTTTGTATAGGTATTATTACTCCTTGCTCACCAGTTAAGCCTCTTTTCTTACAGATATTATAAAAGCCTTCAATTTTTTCATTTACACCACCAATTGGTTGAATAAATCCTTTTTGATTAACAGAACCAGTAACAGCAATTGATTGTGAAATAGGGATATTAGATAAACTAGATAAAATTGCATAACATTCTGTACTTGAAGCACTATCTCCATCAACACCATTATATAATTGTTCAAAACATAAACTAGCAGTAAGAGTTAAAGGAAAGTCTTGAGCAAATTTTTCACCAAAGTAGCCTCTTAAAATTAGAACTCCTTTTGAGTGTGTTGGTCCAGACATATCTGTTTCTCTTTCTACATTTATAACTCCAGTTTTTCCCATAAATGTATTCGCAGTAATTTTAGCAGGTTTTCCAAATGAATAGTCACCAATTGTCATAACAGTTAAACCATTAATTTCTCCAACTTTATAGCCATCAGTATCAATTAATAATGAGTTTTCTTCTATTAATTCTGAATATTTTTGATCATATTTTTTTACTCTTTCAATTCTTTTTGAAAGGGCTTTTTCAATGTAATCAGCTGTTATCAATTTTTTCCTTGAAAGCCTTGCCCAGGTTGAAGCTTCTGAAACTATTTCTCCAATTTCATTAAAGTGTGTAGAAAGTTTTTGCTTATCATCAGATAATTTTGAAGCATATTCTACAACTTTTGCCATAGCTTCTTTATCAAGTGGAAGGCAATTTTCTTTTTCACAATAGCTGTGAACAAATTTTGCAAGTCTTAATATATTATCATTATTTCGTGGAGCAGATTCTTCAAATTCCACTTTTATTTTAAATAGTTTTTTAAAATCAGGGTCTAAAGAGAGTAGAGTATGGTATATTTCAGCATTACCTAAAAGCAAAACTTTAATGTTTAGTGGAATTGGTTCAGGTTTTAGAGAAATCATAACTAAACTAGAGCGTTGTTCCATACCATTTTCTATTCCTAATTCCTTAACTAGGAGTGCTTTTTTTAGAGTATCATAGCATATTTGGTTTGTAAGTAAATCTTGTGCTTGCAAAATAATGTAGCCACCATTTGCTTTGTGCAAGATACCAGATTTTAACATAGTATAATCTGTTCTAAGCATTCCATATTGATTTTCGTATTCCAATTTTCCAAATAAATTTTGATAAGAATAGTTTGAATCCATTATAACAGGGCTACCTTGAGTATTGCTGTTATCAACAAAAAGATTAACTCTATAGTTTAACCAAGGCTTTACAGTTTCAGGCTTTGGAGCTTGTGGGTTAGCTTGGTTTGTAGGTTCTTCTGATATGAAATGGATTACATTTTTTAAAATATCTTTTTTTACATTATCTAAAAAAGATACAATTTTTTCATTTTTCTTGTAAGTCGCTCTTATTGGGTTAATGTATGAATTAATAGTAAGAAGAGCTATGTTTGATTGCCATTCATCAACTTTTTGCTCTGCTTCTTTTTCAATTAGTTTTATTTGCCCTATAACATGCATTATCTGTTCTTGAACTATACTAGATTTTTCTTCGTATGTTTGCTTAATACTATCATCTAATTTTTCGAACTCTGCTTCATCAAGTGGTTTTCCATCAAATACAGGCAACATATATATTCCGTTTGTTGCAGCTTTAACTTGGAAATTATTTTTCATTGTTTCTTTATTTAGGTTATCTAATAGTTTTTCTCTTCGTTCATCATATTTTTGTTTGATTAGGCTTTTTTCTTTTTCAAAATCTTCATTGTTAAAAGTTCTTTTTAAATATTTTTTTATATCTTCCACAAAGGCATCCATTGTTGTTGCAAATGTTTTTCCTTCACCAGCAGGAAGAGATACAGCGATTGGTTCGTTTGGATTATCAAAGTTATATAGGTAGCACCAATCATCAGGGGTTTTTTGTTTTGAGGCAATTTCTGTAACATATTTTTTTGTGTACATAGTTTTGCCAACACCTGAAGGGCCTTCTATATATAGGTTGTAGCCTTTGGCATTTATGTTAAGACCAAATTGCAAGGCATTAATTCCTCTTTCTTGGCCGTAAACTACGCCATCACTAGTTAATTCATCTGTTGTTTCAAAATCAAAAATGTTTGGGTTACATAGGTTTTTTAAGTCCTTGTAAGTTAATTCGTTTTTTCTCATTCGTATTCCTTCTTTCTCAAAATGTCTAAGCATTTTGAATTTTATTTAAAATATAGTGTCATAATATAAGCATCTTCAACACCATCATAGTATTTTTTTCGTATTCCTAAAGTTTTAAAGTTATATTTTTCATATAATTTTATTGCATTGCTATTTTTTGTATTTACTTCCAAAGTAAGGGAGTCTTTTACTTTTGCCATAGAAATTAGCTGTTCTAGTAAAGCTTTTCCAATTCCTTGATGTCTATAAGATTTTTTTACAACGATGTTTGTAATGTGAACATCATCAACAGAGAACCAAATTCCTGCAAAACCAATAATTTCGCCATTTTGTTTAGCTACTATATATTTTGAGTTTAGGTTTAAAAGTTCAGATTTTAAATTTTGTGGGCTCCAGAAGTCATCAAACTCTGTGTTTAAAATTGGTTCTATTATGTTAAAATCATCAAGAGTCATAGTGGATATTTCCATTATTTATTCCTCATTCTTTCAGCTTGTGATGGTCTTAAATACATAACAGATAAGTTATCTGCAGTTGTTGTTTCATTTTTTAAGTAATGTTTAAAACCTGCAAGACCAATATTTCTACTATAAATAGTATTGTCAAAATTATTAGAAATATTTAAAAGATATGTAGCATCACCAACAAAAGCAATATTTTTGTATTTTTCAAACTCATTTTTTAGGTTGTTAATGTCATCTGCAAAATAGTTTGAAACCAAATTGTAATTTTTATCAAAAATTGCCATATAAACTTGGTTGTTTCGAGCATCCAAAATTGAGCAAATATAGTCTGAGTCACAAACATTATATGCAAGAGCTTCTAAAGAAGAAATTCCTACAACAGGAATGTTTTTGGCTTCAGCAAAAGCTTTTACAGTTGCAACACCAATTCTAATTCCAGTAAAAGAGCCGTGGACCAATATCAGTTGCAATTAATCCAACATCAGAAAGAGTAAAGCCAGTAGTTTCAAACAATTCTTGAATTAAAGGCAACAATTTTTCAGAATGTGTTTTCTGGTCTGATATATTCAATTCCTTAATAACATTACTATCCTCAAGCAAAGCAACAGAGGCATTTGGGCTAGAGGTAGAAATTGCTAAAATTTTCATAAAGCATTATTCCCTTCGTTATGATTTATATATTCAATATTAATATATCTAATATTATCATTATTATCATCTTTTGAGATATTAATCTTAATATATTTAGATAAAATAGGTTCAATAAGCTCGCCCCATTCAATAAGGCAAATGCCTCTATCAAAATAATCAGGTCCACCAATAGCGTAAAATTCATCTAAATCTTCTAATCTGTAAACATCAAAATGAAAAATATTCATATTATCTTTAGAATATTCATTCACAATAGTAAAAGTAGGGCTAGAAATCTCATCATCCAATCCAAAAAAACTCAAAAAACCCTCAGTAAACTTAGTCTTACCACTACCCAAATCACCTGATAAAATTACAATATCTCTATCCTTCAACTTAGAAGCCAAACTAAAACCAACAGCCTTAGTTTCTTCCTCATTATTCGAAATAAATTTAAGCATAATACATCACCCATATATTGTATATTAAAAGAGAAAAAAAGTAAAGATTAAAAAGAAAAAATTCGAAATAAATTGTATATGTCGAAAAAAAGTCAAACGATTTTTCCCAAAAGCTTGCAAAATTTGCAAAAGCGTGGTACAATAGAAAAAGTGAAATTTTAATTTGACTTTAAGGGAGGTGCCAAGGGAATGCCAAACATTAAATCTGCAATAAAAAGAGTTAGTGTAATTGAAACTAAAACTTTACAAAATAATATGATTAAATCTGAATACAAAACAGCTGTAAGAAAATTTGAAGCAGCAGTAGCAGAGGGTAATAAAGAAAAAGCTCAGGAGGCTTTAAAATTAGCTACAAAGAAGATTGATGGTGCTTGTTCAAAGGGGATAATCAAACAAAATACAGCATCAAGAAAAAAATCTAATTTAGCAAAGAAATTAAATGTTATGTAGTTTAAAAAAGATTTCAAAATTATTTGAAATCTTTTTTATTTTTGCTTGCATAAATTATGTTGTTGTAATAAAATAATCTAAAAGGAAATGTAGGAGGTAACATATGGCAAATATTAAAGTGAATTTAGAAAATACAGGTATTAAAAAAGATAAGTTAATGAAATATTCTGAGAAGGTTGAGAATGCACATAAGGAATTACAAAAAATGGCAAGTGATAAAACAGAATTTGTTCGGGTGGTTACATTTACCAACTAAATATGATAAAAAGGAATTTGCTAGAATAAAAGCTGCAGCTGAGAGAATTAAAAAGAATTCTGAGGTGCTAGTTGTTATTGGCATAGGTGGTTCATACCTTGGAGCAAGAGCAGTTATAGAAGCTTTAACAAACACTTTTTACAATATAAATCCAAATCGTAAAACTCCACAAGTGTTTTTTGTAGGAAATAACCTTAGCCCAAACTATATGAATGATTTGATTGAGTGTATAGGAAACAAAGACCTTTCAGTAAATGTAATATCAAAATCTGGAACAACAACAGAGCCAGCAATTGCATTTAGAATATTTAGAGAATTCATGGAATCAAAATATGGAATAGATGAGGCAAGAAAGAGAATTTTTGTAACAACAGATAAGAAAAAAGGAGCTCTAAAACAATTAGCAAAAGAAGAAGAGTACGAAACATTTGTAATACCAGATAATATTGGAGGAAGATATTCAGTTCTAACAGCAGTTGGACTACTACCAATAGCAGTAGCAGGAATTGATATAGATAAATTAATGCTTGGAGCTAAAACAGCTGAAGGAAAATATAATGAAAGTTCATTAAAATACAACGAATGTTACCAATATGCAGTAGCGAGAAATATACTATATGAACAGGGAAAAACAACAGAAATCCTTGCAAACTATGAACCAAAAATGCAGTACATAACAGAATGGTGGAAACAATTATATGGAGAAAGCGAAGGCAAAGATGGTAAAGGAATATTCCCAGCAGGAGTAACATTCACAACAGACTTACACTCACTAGGTCAATACATACAAGATGGAAAAAGAAACTTATTTGAAACAGTAATAAGTATAGAACAACCAAACACAGATATAACAATAAAACCAGATGCGGACAACCTAGATGGAATGAATTTTGTGGCAGACAAAACATTAGACTATGTAAATAAACAAGCGATGGAGGGAACAATAGAAGCACATGTAACAGGAGGAGTTCCGAATATAAAAATAACAATGGAAAAACTAGATGAAGAAAACCTAGGAGAGTTATTGTACTTCTTTGAACTTGCTTGTGGAATATCTGGAAAAATACTAGGAGTAAATCCATTTAATCAACCGGGAGTTGAAGCATATAAAAAGAATATGTTTAGACTACTAGGAAAACCAGAGTAAATAGATAATTTTGCAAAAATGTGATAAAACAACTTAAAAAGCCTGCAAAAGTGTGAACAAAACATCAAAAAACTTTACAAAAATGTGATAAAGATGTGTAATTAATAAAAGTTCCACTTTTCATGGCAGAATATATGAAAAAATTTTTGGTTTAATGAGATTGTGATATATCAACTACCAATTTAATTTTATATGAAAAGTATTGACAGAAAAATATTAATATTATATACTAGCTTTACAAAAAGCAAAAAACAAAAGCACGAAAAGAAACAAATAAGAAGGAGAAACTAACCAATGAAAAACGCTCAAACCCTTGGGGCCCTATATATAGATATCGATAATTTTATAAAGACAAGACTATATATTAAAGGATTAAAAATTAATCTAATGTACAAACTATATATGGTAGGATTTTTGTGTCCACCATATGTACAGATGGATTAATTTTAAAATTAGATATAGCAATAACATATTGTTATAATAAAAATGAGGAGGATTTTTATGAGAAACAAAGAGAAAGGGATCACGCTAATAGCGCTGATAATCACAATCATAGTGATGTTAATTTTAGTAGGAGTAGTAGTAACAGTAGTAATCCAAAGTAATTTACTTCGGAACTGCCAAAACAGCAGGAGATAATTACAAAACAGCATATGAAAATGAAAGCAATATGAGTGAAGTAACAATAGATGGGAAAAAATATGCTTCAATAGAAGATTATTTAGAAGGTAAAGTAGAATTACCAGAAATAAAAGCAGGAGAAAAAGCAACCCAAGCTTCAAAATACGAGACAGCAGTAATCCCAGCAGGGTTTACAGTATCAGGTGCAGGAGCAGAAAAAACAGTAGATGGTGGATTGGTAATAT
>ERZ824488.123-NODE-123-length-103121-cov-36.624027_pt1 | contig 103121 bp, 109 predicted proteins | sample MGYA00519936_ERZ824488 | MGnify/ENA primary metagenome ERZ824488 (study PRJEB31778, sample SAMEA3449153) | human gut metagenome | biome: human gut; feature: human-associated habitat; material: faeces | place: United Kingdom | collected 2010/2012 ...
TTATTCTATCAACTTTTGTTTCTAAACATTCACTTAAAAGTTCACATAGTAAATCAGTTCTTTTCTTATCCTCTCCGACGAATATAGCTTTAAACATTTTATCATAATTAAATCCATAAAATGTTTTTTCTTTAATTTCATTTGTCATAAAATTTTCTCCCTTCATATAAGACTCTATTCTAAGTTCACTATACAAAAAAAGTCAAGAAAAATCGGTCGACATAGTTCGACAATTATTTTAAAAACACCGGTTTTACTTAGGTTTTATGGGCATTCTTTCCTAACAAACAATTTTAATTTTTTGGAAAATTTTCACTTGCGTAAGACTGATGTAGTATAAAAAATAAAATTTAGTATACCAAATCAAATATTTCTTTCTAATTTTAATTATGCGATGTGAAATATTACCAAATTTTGCATATTTTTTGAAAATTATTTCCATACTAGCTTATAGGTGATAACTTTGAGGGCAATGAGATTTATGGTAAAATCATTTATTTTTATGTTTATATCCTTGGTAGTTGTTATCATTGGACTTTATACTTATGCTTATTTAAGTCCCAAACTTGATTTAAAAACTAGTGGAAGTTTATATCTCTATGATAATCAGAATGAATTATTATATCAAGGCTCCAGAAGCAATGAATGGGCTAATTTGGAAGATATTAATGAAAATTTAGTAAATGCTGTGATTGCTGTTGAAGATAAAAACTTTTATGATCATCATGGATTTGACTATTTGAGAATTGCTAAAGCAATGCTTACTAACATAAAGAAAAAATCTATTGTACAAGGGGCATCTACAATATCACAACAATATATTAAAAATTTATATTTGGATTTTGATAAAACATGGGGAAGAAAGATTGAAGAAGCTTTTTTAACACTTGAACTTGAAGTACATTATGATAAGGATGATATTTTAGAAGGTTATTTAAATACTATTAATTATGGACAAGGTAATATGGGTATTGTAAATGCTGCCAGTTTCTATTTTAATAAAAAACCTAAAGATTTAACTTTAGAAGAAGCCATTGTGCTTGCTGGCATACCTAAAAATCCTGCTGGTTACAATCCTGTTAGTAATTATGAAGCATCTATAAATAGAGCATGGGTTGTTGCTAAATCAATGCTTAATAATGGATATATTGATGAAAATACATATAATAATTTATTTAAAGAAAAATTAGAAATTTTTGGTCAAACTAAAAAAAATAATTTGCAAATGATTATGTACTATCAAGAAGCTGTTTTAAATGAGCTTAGTACTATTAAAGAAGTACCTGCTTCGTTAGTAAATGCTGGTGGTCTTAAGATATATACCACACTCGATTTAAATGAACAAACTAACTTAGAGAAAAATATTTTAAAAAATAAACCTAATGATAATGTACAAGTTGCAAGTGTTATTGTGGACCCTAAAACTGGTGCTGTTAAAGCTTTAACTGGGGGAATGAATTATGCTAAAAGTCAGTATAATAGAGCTTTAAAGAGTAAAAGGCAAGTTGGGTCAACTATGAAACCGTTTCTTTATTATGCAGCTTTAGAAAATAATATGACAATGTCAAGTTCATTTAAAAGTGAAGAAACTACATTTTATTTATCAAATGGTAAAACTTATGCACCTCAAAATGCTGGAAACATATATGCTAGTAAAGAAATAACTATGGCTGCCGCTCTTGCTTTATCGGATAATATTTATGCTGTTAAAACTAATCTTTTTCTCGGAGCTGATAAAATGATTGATGTTGCTAAAAGAACTGGAATTACTGCTTCTTTAGATGAAGTTGCATCACTTCCTCTTGGTACTAGTGAAATAAATATTTTAGATTATGCTACTGGTTATACAACATTTGCTTCTGGGGGTTATGAAAAAGATTTATATTTTATAGAAAAAATTGAAGATTTAGATGGAAATGTGTTATATGAGCATGAAAATAAAAATACTTTAGTTATTAATCCAAATTATACTTATATTTTAAATGAAATGATGACATCTACGACGAATAGTGCTTATGTTGATTATACAACACCTACTGCCCTTAATATTGCAGGTAATTTAACACATAAATATGCACTAAAAACTGGTTCAACTAATACTGATTATTGGATTGTTGGGTATAATCCTGATAGACTTATGATGATGTGGATGGGTTATGATGATAATCAATTTGTAGATGGTAGTATTAGAAATAGTTCTAAAAAAATATGGGCTACGACAATTGAACAGTCGCTTGAAAATATCGGTGATAGTTGGTATGAACTACCAAAGAATGTTGTAGCAATACCTTTAGATGCTGTAACCGGTAAGCCAACAAATGATGTTAATAAGGCTACTTTATATTATTATGTGAAAGGTACCGAACCAGGAGTTTCACGTGAACAATATGTAATGAATGAAGAAAAAAAGCAAGAAGACTAGATATTTTAGAAGTTATATTATATAATTATTATAGGTGATGTAAATGTATAATTATGCTTTTAAAGAAAATGATGAACATGTTTTAAATGAAGCAGCAGATGTCAATATTAAGTTTGACAAAAGAAATATGCTTGTTAATATTTTGTTAACAAATAAAAATGTATTAGTTTTTTATGATACTGAACGTGATAGTGCCCTCAAAACTGGAGGAATGCAAGTAATGCCAGAATTCGAAATATTATTTAAAGTAGGTTTAGATAATATGGATTATATTATTAAAGATGAAGATACTATTTTAAATATGAATGGTGGTTCTGTTACAATGTACAATTTTAATATAAAGGATTTTATTGAAAAAGATGACTAAATTATTAGCCATCTTTTTAGTTATTTAAATCTTTTTTGATTTTAATATTGATGTGATATTCAGTTGGTAAGTTCATTTCTTCAACTACTACTTTATCACTATCTAAATGTAAATTTCTAATTGTTTTTATTACTTCGTTTAAGTAATCATTATTACTACTTTCTACTTTATTATCTGTAGTTGGAATAAAGAAGTCATCAAGCATTTCAATATTATCTGTTTGATTTATTAAATTTTCAGGTTGTGGTTTTGATTCTACTTTTGGAATTTCAAATGTTGGGGTTATTTCTTCAGTATTCATATTAGCTGCCGTATCTTCAAGAAAGTTGAAAAATTTATTGGGCATTTTTTCTGGATTTGAAAAGAATGCATCTGGGGTTATACTTGGTGATGGTTTAACATCATCAAGTGTATCTTCTTTAGTTATATCTTTTAGTTCTGAAACATCAGTAAATATATCTTCGATATTTGGTAATGTATCAATATTTTGACTTGAAGGTGTATTAATGTTTTCAACTGGAGCCTCTTTTTGAGTAATTGTTTCAAGTGACTCAGTTTTATCAATTTCATTATTTTTAGATTGTTCAACAATACTTCCACTTGTTGTATCTATGTTTTTTATTTCGTCTTCAAGTTGTTTAACAGTTAATCTTTCATTTATCACTTTGTTTAGTAACTCCCTTTGTTTTTCATGTGATGGAACTTTAAGTAAAGTTCTGGCATGTCTTTCTGATATTTTTTCTGCTAAAATAGCTTCTTGAACTGCTTCATCTAGAGTTAACAAACGTAGTTTATTAGAAATGGCAGATTGAGATAATCCCATTTTTCTAGCAAGTTCATCTTGAGTCATGTAACCTTTATCTAAAAGTGCTTGATATGAACGTGCTTCTTCAATAGCTGTTAAATCTTTTCTTTGAATATTTTCTACGATTGCTACTTCAGCTGATTCATTGTCATCTAAATTGGAAATAACTGCAGGCACTGAAACTAATCCAGCCATTTTAGCTGCTTTAAATCTTCTTTCACCAGCTATTATTTCATATTTGTCATTCTTTCTTCTTAAAACAAGTGGTTGAATTATGCCATGTTGTTTGATTGACGAAGCTAAATCTGCAAGTGATGCATCATCAAAAGACAACCGTGGTTGGAAACGGTTTGGAATTATGTCCTCGATAGGAACCTGTAATATTTGACTTTCCATTTGTATGTTATTCACACTAATCAACCCTTTATCATATATAATGATACATTATTTGTAGAATTTTTGCAAGAGCTTTTTACTTTTTTATTTTGTTAAAACATAAAAAAACAAGAAAACATAGAGTTTATCTTGGTTTTCTCGTATATAGTTTTAATATGGTTTCTTTATTATTTTTTCATATGGTCTTAATTCACTTAGTATTGTTTCTTTTATTTTTTTCACCTTAATGATGTTTCTCATTCCTGTTTCATTAGATAATAAAAATGTATTTATTTCTTCGATTGTGCCGTGCATTTTAGAAATAGCATTTTTACTATTTTCTACTTCTTCAGTATTACTGCCTTTCATAGCTATAAAGTACTTATTTTCTTTAACAAGTGGCATAGCAAGTTCTGTTAAAACTGGCATGTTGGTAACTGCTCTAGCTGTGACAACATCATAATAATTTAATCTTTTATTTCTAAGAGATTCTACTCTTGTGTTAATAAGTTCTAGGTTATCAACATGAATTTTATCTTTTAATTCCGTTAAGAACTTTATTTTTTTATTATTACTATCTAATAAAGTTACCTTTAAACTTGGAAAAAATATCTTTATTACCATTCCTGGAAAACCTGCACCAGTACCAAAGTCTAGTAAATTTTCACATATATTTAAATCAATTACTTTTGTAAGAGTTAAACTATCATAAAAATGTTTCAAATATATATCTTCGATGTTTGTTATCGCTGTTAGATTTGTATGTTCATTATATTCTCTTAGAAAGTTTGCATAGATTTCTAATTGTTTTAATTTTTCATCAGTTATTTCAAGACCTAATTCTTTTACTTTTTCAATAAATTCATTAATTTTCATCTTTACCATATTCTTTCTTTAGATAAATACTTAAAACTGAAATATCTACAGGGTTTACTCCACTTATACGAGATGCTTGAGCAATTGTTTTAGGTCTTATTTTATCTAATTTTTGTCTTGCTTCACTAGCTAAATTTGTTACTTTACTATAGTCAATGTTTTCAGGTATTTGTTTTTCTTCAAGTTTTTCTAATTTTTCTACTTCTTTATAAGCTTTTTTAATATATCCATCATATTTGGCATTTATTTCTACTTGTTCTTTTACTTCATCTGGATAATCTAAAGTTATAAAGTTTTCAATAAAGTCTAGATTTATTTCTGGTCTTTTTAATAGCTCATAGAAATTTAAGCCCGTAAGTGGAACATTTTTATTATTATTTATAAATATTTCTTTAACTTCACTAGTTAGATGAAGTGTATTTTCTGTTAAATATGTTGTTAATTTTTTAATATTCTCTTCTTTAGTAAGTAATCTTCCATATTGTTCTTCATTTATTGTACCTATTTCATGGGCATAATGACGTAGTCTTAAGTCAGCGTTATCATGTCTTAATATTAGACGAAATTCTGCTCTTGATGTTAGCATACGATAAGGTTCTATAGTTCCTTTTGTTACTAAGTCATCAATTAATACTCCGATATAGGCATCACTTCTTTTTAATATTAGAGGTTCTTTGTTATCTATTTTTAAAACTGCATTTATACCTGCGATTATTCCTTGTCCGGCAGCTTCTTCATAACCGCTTGTACCATTTATTTGACCTGCAGTAAATAAATTTTCTAAAACTTTATTTTCTAAACTTGGTTTAATTTGTAATGGGTCAATTGCATCATATTCAATAGCGTAAGCATATTTGCTAATAACTGCGTTTTCTAGGCCATGTAAACTATGAACCATTTGTTCTTGAACATCTTCTGGCATGCTTGTTGAAAATCCTTGTAAATACCAATCATCATAATATAAACTTTCAGGTTCTAAAAATAATTGATGTCTTTCTTTATCCGCAAATCTTACAATTTTATCTTCAATGGATGGACAATATCTTGGACCTACTCCAGTTGCATATCCTCCATACATAGCGGACTTTTTTAAATTATCTCTGATAATTTGATGAGTTTTTTCATTGGTATAAAGTAAGTAACACGGTTTTTGGTCTTCTAATTTATAGCTTGGTGCAAAATCATTTGAAAATGTCCAATAAGTATTATCACCATGTTCCTTGCTCATTACAGAAAAATCTATGGAATCTTTTTTAATTCTTTGTGGGGTACCTGTTTTTAATCTTATTATTTTTAAGCCATATTCATTTAATTTTGTTGATAAATAGTTACTTCTTCTTTCTCCATGCGGTCCACCAGGTGTATTTTTGCTACCCACAAGAATATTACCACGTAGGTATGTACCCGTTGTTAAAATTACAGTTTTACCTTCAATTCTTTCATTATTTTCAGTAATAACTCCTTTAACTATGTTATTTTCAAGAATTAGGTCTTCTACTAAAGATTCTTTTATTGTTAAGTTAGGCATTTTCATTAAATATTCTTGCATATTTTTAGGATATGTTATTTTATCTGCTTGAGCACGTAAGCTTCTTACTGCTGGTCCTTTAGAATTATTAAGCATTTTTATTTGAATGTGAGAAATATCTGCGATATGTCCCATTAAACCACCTAGAGCATCAACTTCACGTACTATAATGCCTTTGGCTGTTCCTCCGATTGATGGATTACATGGCATATCACCTATATTTTTAATATTACCTGTTATAAGTAATGTCTTTTTACCTAATTTGGCTGCAATGTGACTTGCTTCAATTCCAGCATGTCCTCCACCTACTACAATTACATCATACATATTTGTACCTCACTTTCCTAAACAAAAATTACTAAATATTTTGTCTACTAATTCGCCTTCATAACTATCTCCCATAATTTCACCAAGATAGTTCCAAGCTGCTTTTAAATCTATTTCTATTATGTCAACAGAATATCCTGCTTCAAGATTATTTTGAGCATTTTTTAATGTTTCTTCGGCCTTATTTACTAAATCTATTTCTCTTAGATTACATAAGTAACTCATATCTTTATTTACAATACTACCTAAATTTAATTTGTTACTAATTGCTTCTTTTAAAGTATTTAAACCATCTAAATCAATTGTGTTACCATAAGTTACATCTTTAATTGTTTCAGGTAATACTAGTTTCTTCTCTAAGTCCATTTTATTTACAAATACAAGTAATCTTTCATTATTATATTTATCTAACATAGTTAGTTCTTCATTTGTCATTTCTTCATTATTATTTAAAACAAGTAAAACAATATCTGCATTATTCGCAGTTTTTTTACTTTTATCAACACCTATTTTTTCAACGATATCTGTTGTTTCTCTGATACCTGCTGTATCTATAAAGTTGATTGCTACTCCATTTAAGGTAATTGTGCCTTCAACTATATCTCTAGTTGTACCAGGAATATCTGTTACAATTGCTTTTTCTTCATCAAGTAAACTATTTAAAATACTACTTTTACCTACGTTTGGTTTACCTATAATTGCAACATTTACTCCTTCTTTAATAAGTCTTCCGTTTTTAGCTCCACTTACTAAAACATTTAATTCTTTAGTAATATCATCAAGGTATTCATGCATTAAATTTTCTGTTACTTCAAGTTCATCAGTATATTCAGGATAATCAATATTTACTTCAATGTTGGCAAGTATTTTGGCTATTTTTTCTCTTAGGTTACTTATTTGTTTTGATAATTTTCCATCAACATTATTTATAGCTAAAGTTCTAGCTGCATCTGTTTTGGCAATAATTAAATCATTTACTGATTCAGCTTCAAGAAGATTTATTCTACCATTTAAATAAGCTCTTTTTGTAAATTCACCTGGTTCTGCAAGACGACATCCTGATGCCAGTAATATTTCCATCACTTTTTTAGTAGTGTTAATTCCTCCATGACAATTTATCTCTATTGTATCTTCAGTTGTATAAGTCTTTGGTCCTTTCATTAGCATAACTAAAACTTCATCAATAACTTCTTCATTATATTTAATATGTCCATAGTGGATTGTGTGGCTGGAAGCATTTTTTAAATCATGATCAAAAATACTGTCTACGATGTCTACAGTTTCAGGTCCAGTTACACGGACAATAGATATTGCTCCGATGCCCATTGAAGTTGATATTGCACAGATTGTATCTTCCATAAAAAATACTTCCTTTCATTCGGAAGTATTATAACATACTTTTTAATAAATATAAACATTTTATGTAGCCACAAGATTATTATTTTGTAATTTGTAATTCTATTTAAATCGTTGGATATAAATGTGGTTTAAAAAAATGGTTAATCATATAAAATATTATCAACAAACTTTTGCATTGTGAACTAATATATTATTTTCTGATACGAAATAAGTGTGGTTATTTGCTACCTCAAAATTATATACTGTATTATTTTCTTTTATGTATTCTATTTTATTTATTTTTATATATTTTTTATTAATATCAAATAACTTATCAGTTAATTTTAAATCTTTAGCTGTAACCCATTCATAATTTTTATTTCTTAATACATAAAATCTATGATATGGTGTAACTCTAATCATTTCATTATTTAAATATAAATTATAAATTTCAATATCTTCATGAATAAATGTTTTTGTAACTTTGTTTAATTCAACTTTATCTGTTGTTTCATTGTATGAGTATACAATGTCATTAACTCTAATGTCTTCAATATTTTTATACCCATTTTTAGTATATATTTTTGTACCAGCAGGAAAACAAGTTACTTCATATGTCGAAATAGTGTATATATCTGATGTAGTGCCTTTAGAATTTTTAATATAAATTTTTATATCATTTATAGCTTCACCGCTACAATATCTTTTACTTGTATAACATCTATATTTTCCGGATTCATAGGTACACTTTTTATAAGAGGTGCCATTTTCAGATGCGTAAACTTCTGTAATAGTGTCTTTACTTGTATATGTAATATTGAAATATATACTTGCTTCATCAGTATTGTAGTAGTCGATTGTTGCAGAATCAATAACAGGTTTTGATGATTTTGTGGTACCAGTTAATTTATAAATAGTTGATTTATTACCTTTTGTATCATCGGCATAAACAGCAATATTATACGTTGTGCTATCATCAAGACTACTAAATGTATAAGTATTACTTTTACTTTCTGTAAATGTTGTTCCATTATCTTTAGAATAATAATATTTATTTACATCAAATGTTCCCTTGTTAGATGTAGAATTTATCGTTATTGTACTATCTGTTACTTTCTGTTACGGATGCGGTTATCGTTGGTAAAATTAATTTATCAAAATAAATATAGCATTTATCTGACATATTTCCTGTCATTAAAATAACTTTTCTTGTATCATCCCAAGTAAGTTCTCCACCATTTTCACATTTTGATAATGTTGCATTAAAAAGATATCCAGTTGTTGGCCAATTTTCTCCAGAAGACATAATATAATCTCCACTATCATTTTCTAAATAATATGATAATAAATTTTTCTTTTTTCTAACAACTGGATTGGTTTCATCTTGAAATTCAATTTTCTTATTATTAGAAATTACATTTATTGTTATTGTGCATGTGATAAACACAGATGCTACTATTGCTAATTTTTTTCTCACTATATCACATCCTAACTTAATAATATAATATTATTTTAAGCCAAAATGGCTTAAAAGTCAATAAGCCATTTTGGAATATGATATCTTTCTTGTGAGGTAAAAATATGAATAGATTAAAAGAATTGCGTGAAGATAAAGATATTATTCAAAGTGAAATTGCCAAAGTTCTTGGTATAACTCAAACTGGATATTCTAAATATGAAGTTGAAACTAATGATATACCTACGGATGTTTTAAAAAAGCTTGCTCGATATTATAATACTTCAATTGATTATTTACTTTATTTAACTGATGAACGTAAACCTTATTCGAAATCTATCGTAGACAATAATGAAAAAAACAAGTTCTAAATAATGAACTTGCTTATTGTGTTACTTTATTAGTTAGTGAGTCTGCATAACCAATTAATTTTAATTGATCTTCAGTTTTAAGATATATGAACTTTTCCATAAGTTCTTTTTCTTTCTTATTTAATATTTTATTCATGTATTTTATTGGTGTATCATCATCTGTTAAACCTAATAAATAATCTGTACTTGTTTCTAGGTATCTTGCAAGTGCAATTAATACTTTAGCACTTGGATAACTTACACCTGACTCATACATACTTATTGATTCTTGTTTAACCCCTACTGCCATTGCTACATTTAATTGACTTTTATGTCTTTTTTCTCTAATTATTCTAAGATTTTCCATATCACATTTATTCCTTCCATGATTAATTTTATAATAATAATTTATATTAAAAATAAGTATATATTATTTTTATCATAAGTATAATTTATACAGATAATAATTTATTATTATTTTTAACAGTTACTTTACAGGTGCAACCTAGAAATTATTGATTTATAAGTTTTTCTTTTATAATTAAGCTGTAATTATTGGAGGATTTGTTTATGAAGAAAAAAATAATTGTTTTAAATATGCTTGTTATTGCTATGCTTGGATTATACACTTTTAATAATAAAAGTAATGAAAAGACATTAAATGATTTTAATAAAATAAAAAATAAGAATACTATTGGATTATTACTTGAAACTGAAGTTGGTTCTGGTGAATATGAAGAAGCTGATAGTGAAACTTATCCAACAGAAGGTTATGTATTTAACTCTACTCTTTCTAAATGTGAAAATGGCGGAGAACTTACTTGGGATGATACAACAAAAAAAGTAGTTTTTAGTGGAACTACTTCTGATAAATGTTATATTTATTTTGATAAAGAATAATTTGAACCAATATGGTTCTTTTTTTATTGGAATTTAGGGAAATTTCACCAAATTCCAAGGTTTTTGAGCACATTTTTACACCTTTTTCCAAAATGTAAGCAATTAAAAACCGCTGTTATAGCGGTTTAATTACGATATGTCTGTTAGGTTCTTCCCCTTCACTTTCAGTTTTAATACCTTTGAAATCTGTTAAGGCACTATGAATTATTCTTCTTTCATAAGATGTCATGTTATCTAAAGCAACTGGCACATTAGTTTCTAAAACCTCTTTGGCAGTCTTTTTAGCTAACCATTCTAATCTTTTGTTATTTTTTTCTTTATAGTTAGATACATCCAAACTAAATTTGTAATATATTCCTGTTATATTTTGAATATATTGTTTTGCTATAGTTTCTAAAGCTTTTAAAGTAGCTCCTTCTTTACCTATTAAAATGTAATCTTTATTTGAATACATACGGATTGTTACTCTATCATCTTTAGTACTCATTTCCATTGTTACTTCAAGGCCCATATTCTCTACAGTCTTACGTAAAAATTCTTTAATTTCATTATTAATATCTGTTTTTAAGTAAGCTGTTACTTCATAGATTGTTCCTTGAAATAACTTACCTTTTTTAACAGAACTTGTGTATAAAAATTCTTCTTTTGAAAGATTATTTTCTTCCATTAAAGCACTTAATGCTGCTTCAACAGATTTTCCTTCCTTAATTATTTTTTCCATACTTCATACCTTCTTTCTTAACTAATTTATCTTTAATTTTATCCTTTTTATTATCTTTTTTATTAGTTAAGTCTTTATTATTAACTTTATTCATAATTATATTTTGTACTGCGATAAATGCATATGTTACAATCCAGTAGAATGCTAATGCTGTTGGAAGTGTAAGTGATGCATAAGTTATTACCACTAACATAACGTATAACATGATTTTCATTTGTTTTGCTGCTTCAGGTGATTGACTTCCTGCTTGTGACATTGTTTGTTTGAATGAGAAATATGTTGATACTGCGATTAAAACTAGTAATAATAAGTATAAATAATTTCCGGTTTTAATACCCACAAGTGGTGTCATACCTAAATTGAATGTTAATAAGCTTTCTTCATAAATAGCTGGTGTTCTATATATAGCTTGTAAGAAAGCAAAGAATAATGGAAGTTGAATAAATGCCATTAAGCATCCAACCATTGGATTAACTTTATATTTTTTGTAAATCATCATTGTTTCTTGACTTTTAGCCATTAATGACTCATTATCTGTTCTATTACGATATTTTCTTTCTAGTTTTTCAAGTTCAGGCCCAGCCTTTTTCATATTCATTGTTTGTTTTGTACTTTTGATTGTAAATGGAAGTAAAATTAATCTTATGGCAAGACCTATAAGTATTAGAGATATACCTAAGTTACCTACTAGTTTACCTAATACTAAAATTAAATATGCTAAAGGTTTTACAAATAAGAATTCCCATAAACCTGAAGATTCATTTGATGTTATTTTAAAATCTGTACATGCTGGTAAATCTTCAAAATCTATATTTAATTGGTCACTATATTCCTTATATATATTATATAGTTCACTATCTTTTTCTGGTAAACATAATATATCTTTTTCAAGCATTTGACCAGTTTCTTCATATGTAACTATCTTTTTATCTTTATCTTGTATGTATTTACTATTTCCACATCCACTTGTTAAAAGTAATACAAATATTAAACTTGCTATTTTTAATTTATTTTTCATGAATTTCCTTTCTTTAGTGTATTTATTAAATCTGTTTCTAATTCACTAAATGAAGCATTATTTGCTTCCCTTTTAATCATTATAATATAATTATTGTTATTTTTAAAGAGAAATCTGTTTTTATCAACAATATTTCTAAATTGTCGTTTAAATTTATTTCTAACTACGGCATTACCTAGTTTTTTACCTACTGCTATACCGAAGTTTGGTTTATCAAATTCTTTTTCTTTAGAAAATATATAAGCATATTTTCCTTTTAGTCTATTTCCTTTATTTATAATCTCATTAAATTTTTCATGAGATTTAACCATTTCATATCTTTTCATAATTAATTTTTAGGAAAAAAACCACATTAAAGTGGTTTTTTACTTACATAAAACTTTACGTCCTTTTCTACGACGATTCTTTAAAATATCAGTTTCTTTACGAGCAAAAAATCCATGTTTCTTTGCTGCTTTTCTTTTATTTGGTTGATATGTTCTTTTCATAATATAATTTCTCCTTTTCTTTAATAGCGTTATTATTATAATATTAATTTAGGGAATAAGTCAAGAAAAATTGCTTTTTATTGAGTTAAAAATGTCTAGTTATTTAAAAAATTGCCTATTAATTAACTAATTTTGGAAGATTATAGACAAAAACAAACTTGTAAAAATTGTTTTTCATACTTTTGCTATAGTCATAACTTCTTGAAAATTTAACATTATAATTAACTCCATATTTAAGCATGTATAGAACTATATTTGTCCATTCAGGAAATTCTTCATAATATTTGCTTTTTAAATAATAATCTTTTACTTCATCAAAGTTATATGGTAGTTCAACTTGTTCATAAAGTACTAAGTCATCATTTAAAGTAAGTATGCCAAAGGTTGTTACACATTTTTTGCCTATAAAACAGTTTATTGCTCCGGAGTTTAAAAAAAGTTTATTTTGATATTCAGTGTTAAAGTATTCATGAGTGTGAGCAAATAAATAAATGTCTGCTGGATAATCTTTTAGTAAATTTTTAAAAGTATTGGTTGATTTGTCATTTATTATATCATGAGATTTATATGGACTTCCATGTGACATGCATATTTTGTAATCACCTATTTCTATAATTTTTGATGTTGGTAAGCTTTTGATAAATTTTAAATTTTCTTTGGTTAAATTTTTATATGTATAATACAAAGGATACATTTTTTCATTTAAGTTACTTAAGTCTGGAGAAATATTTAAAATAGATTCTTCACGATTACCTAATATTACTTCACATGGTAAAGTTTTTAATATATCAATTATTTTGTTATCATCAGGTCCATCTGTTAGAAAATCACCACATATTAAATATTTAGAGATATTTTTATCTCTGAGATATGATAAAGCTTTATTTAATAAATAAAGGTTTCCGTGGATATCATTTAATATTGCTACTTTTTCCATTTTACATCTTAACCATTATAGCATATATTTTTGTTAATAACTAGTCATTTTTGTGGATTGTGGATAATTTGTTGATAACTAATAAAAATTATTCACAGAATTAACAACATTTTATCAAAATTTGGTTTGTTGATATGATGTTAGTAAGTATAGAGTTAACAATATTTTGTTGATATTGTTGATAACGTGTTGAATTAGGCATATCTTAGGGATATTTTAAGTTGATAATTTTGGGGATTAAAAAAAAGTTATCAAAATTGCAAATTTACTCTTTTATTTTTTGTCAAAATGGGTTAAAATTTAGTTAGGAAATTTAGTTAGCGGGGTGAGGTTTTGAAAACTGATAATCTTTTTTTACGTTTTTTAAATGATATTCAAACTCAAGTTAGTCAGAATGCTTATACTATATGGTTTTCAAAACTAGAGCTTTTATCCATTGTTAACAATGTAGTAACAATAAAAGTTCCAATGGAAATTCATAAACAAATGCTATCTGTAACTTATGGGGAAATTATTGATGATGCTTTTTTTGCAATGACTGGAATGCATTATACATTTAAATATATTACGGAAGATGAAGTGGATAACTTTGTTGAACCAGTTGCTCCGGAAGAAACTAAGGAAATGGAAATAGAGTGGAATACTAATTTAAATCCAAAGTTTACTTTTGATAATTATGTAGTTGGAAACTCAAATAGACTGGCGTTTGTAGCAGCGAGGGCTGTTGCAGAGGCACCTGGTACTATTCATAATCCATTATTTATATATGGAAGAAGTGGGATAGGGAAAACTCATTTGATGCAAGCAATTGGTAATTATATAAAAGACCATTCTAAATTAAAGGTATTATATACCACAAGTAATGAGTTTAGAGATGAATTTACAGGAATTGCTACAAGTAATAATAAAATAGGGTATGCTAATGATTTTAAGAATAAATATAGAAATGTAGATGTTCTTATTATAGATGATATACAGTTTCTAGTAGAAGCTGAGAAAACTCAACAAGAGTTCTTCCATACATTTAATGCTCTTCATCAAGCTAATAAACAAATTATTATAAGTAGTGATAAAAGTCCAGATGACCTTAAGAAAATAGAAGAGCGACTTAGAAGTAGGTTTATGTGGGGACTTCCTGTTGATATTTATCCTCCGGATTTTAACTTAAGATGTGATATAATAAGGTCGAAGGTTAAAAATACGAGTATTGAGGATAAGTTAAATGAAGATGTAATAGAATATATTGCAAATTCATGTGTCAATGACGTAAGACATATTGAAGGAACTATAAATAGGTTGCTAGCTTACACAGCAATGATGGTTCCTGAAAAAATAACACTCGATTTTGCTAATGAGGCACTTAATGATTATGTTAATACTAACATATTTATCAACAATTCGATTAGCTCAATTCAAAGTGCAGTTGCGGAATACTTTAAAATATCGGTAGATGATTTAAAAAGTAAGCGAAGAACTAATACAGTTGTAAGGCCAAGACATATAGCAATGTACCTTTGTAGAGTGGAAACAGATGAAAATTTACAGAAAATAGGACTTGAGTTCGGGGGAAGAGACCATTCAACAGTATCTACAGCAATTGATAAGATAAAAGAAGAGTTAGAAACTAATCCTAATCTTAATAATATGCTCAAAGAAATTAAAATGAAGTTACAATAATGTTGATAACTTGGGTAAAAAAAATACAGAAATTTAAAGAAAAAATAGAAAAAAATAGTGGTTATCCACATTAATAACACCACTAATAAATAATAATAAAATAAACATAAAGAAAGAAGGAATAAAAAATGAAATGGACAATTGAAAAAAATGTAATTTTGGAAGCTTTAAATAATGTTACTAAAGCTTTAAGTCAAAGGACTACAATACCAGTACTTAATGGGATAGTATTTGATGTTAGTGAAAAGGGAATAGAACTACTTGCTAGTGATTCAGAACTTACTATAAAGGTTCTTATTAGTCATGAAGATATAAAGATGCTTGAAGGAAAAGGTAGAATTATTATTCAAAGTAAATATTTTGTTGATATGATAAGAAAGATGCCTAGTGAGAAAATCGATTTTGAAGTTGAAGATAACTTAAAGATTAAAATTAGTACACCAAATAACCAATATAGGTTAAATTGCTATAATCCAAGTGATTATCCAAATATAAATATAGAAAAAAGTGATGATGCTATTAATATTAAATCTGAAGTTTTAAGAGAAATAATTAATCAAACTTCTTATGCATTATCAACTCAAGAAGTAAGACCATTATTAACAGGTATTAACTTTAAAATAAATGGGGATATTTTAGAATGTATTTGTACAGACTCTTATAGATTATCTAAGAAAAATATTAAGTTAGATGTACCTAGTAGTAAACAAGTTAATATTGTTATTCCTGGAAGAAGTATAACAGAACTTGAAAAAATTATAGCTGAAGATGATAATGTGGAAATCTATGTATTTACTAACAAAATATTATTTGTTTATAAAAATATTTATGTTCAAAGTAATTTACTTAGTGGAAGTTATCCAGAAACTAGTCACTTTATTCCAAATGACTTTGCATATATGATAAATTTAAATATGAAGGAATTCTATGATGCAGTTGATAGAGCAGCATTACTTGCTCAAAATAAAGAAAAAAATATTATAAAGATGCATATTCAAGATAAAGATATGGTTATTACATCAACAAGTAATGAATTAGGTAATGCTGAAGAAAAATTGCATATTGATAGTAATAATAAAGAAAAGATTGAAATATCTTTCTCAAGTAAGTTTATGATGGATGCATTAAAGGTTATTAAAGAAGAAAATATTTTACTACTTCTTAATACTGATGATAAGCCAATTTTGATTAAACCAGTTACTGATGAATCCCTTACTGAGCTTATTTTACCTATTAAAACATATTAATTTTAAAGAAAATTGAACAAATTTGCGTTTGTTCTTTTTTTTCGACAAATTTTGCACTTTATTTGTGGTATGATAACAAATTAATGAAGGAGGTGCTCATTTTGTTTAAAATTGATAAGGAATTTCTTATGATTGATTATGATGGACTTAATACAAATGTTACAACTACTTATGGGGATGTTGTTTTTAGGGGAAATAATATTAAAAATATTTTAAATGAAAGTTGCATTAGTTATGGAAGTAGTTTAAATGGCAGAATAAAGGGAAGTAAATGGGCTTTAAAAAGTAAATATAAGTTGCCAATTGTAGTTAGTGAGAAAGAAAAATTAGTATTTTTTCCTGTTAAAGAGATGGGAAGAGAAATATGGGTTAATTTTGATATGATTAAAGAAGTAAAAAAGAATAAAAATGTAGTAAAAGTAGAGTTTAAAAATGGTTTAAAAGTAGATATAAATGTAAGTTATACAATATTTAATAATCAAGTTTTGAAAGCTAGTAGATTGTGGATAATTTTTTTAACATAAATGTGAAGAAAAATGTAACTTTTTCTTTAAAATGGGGCTAGATTGTGATATAATTAATATGTGTATAGGTATACCAAAATAGCTTTAATTTTTAATATAGGGCTACTTAAGGGGGTAAATTAATGAAAATCGATAGTTTAAGTTTGATGAACTTTAGAAATTATGAAACATTAAATATCTCTTTTGGAAACCTTAATATTATATATGGGTTAAATGGCAGTGGAAAAACTAACATTGTGGAAGCTATATATATGCTAGCACTAACTAAATCATTTAGAATAAATAATGATAAGATTATGATTAAGAAAGGAAAAATAAAGGCTAAGATTAAGGGAAATGTTTTAAAGAAAAATGATGAAAATGAATTTGGTGTAGAAATAAGTAATGATGGAAAAATTGTTACTATTAATGGTGAAAAGCAAGATAAAGTAAGTGATTATGTATCAAGAATTAATGTTATTTTGTTTAATCCAAGTGATACAAGATTAATAGATGATGCACCAAGTGAAAGAAGAAAAATGCTTAATATTGAAATAAGTCAGATTTATAAAGAATATTTAGTAGTTTTAACAAATTATCAACGTATTTTAAAACAGAGAAACTTTTATATTAGAGGAATGTATATTAATGGAAGTTATACAAGTGAATATTTAGATATTTTAACTAAAAAGTTAGTGGAATATGGGAAAGTTATTTGTAAATATAGACAAGATTTTATAGATAATATAAATAAATATATTAAAAGTAATTATGAGAAAATATTTGGTAGTGGAACTTTAAAAATAAGATATGTTTCAACATTTAAAAATAAAAGTGAAGATGATTTAATTAAGAGATTTAAAGATAATTATCAAAAAGAACTTAGTGTAGGTAAGACTTTAGAAGGAATTCATCATGATGATATTATGTTTATTCTGGATAACAATAACTTGAAAGAATGGGGAAGTGAAGGACAAAGAAAGAATGCTATTATTTCCTTTAAACTTGCAGAAATTAATGTTATTAATGAGATAAAAGGTTATTATCCAATACTTATTTTAGATGATTTGTTTAGTGAGCTCGATAAAGAAAAGATTACTAATTTACTAGGTATGCTTGATAGAAATGTTCAGACGTTTATAACGACGACGGATTTAAAGAATATTAGTAAAAAAGTAATTAAAGATGCAAAAAAAATTAAAGTTTGTGATGGTGCAATTGAGGAGGAGTAAAAAATGAAAGAAACACATTATACTGATAATGATATACAGGTTTTGGAAGGACTTGAAGCTGTTCGTAAAAGACCTGGGATGTATATAGGTTCAACAGGAGAAAGAGGGCTTCATCATTTGGTTTGGGAAATTGTGGATAATGCAGTTGATGAAGCTTTAGCTGGGTTTTGTGATGATATTGAAGTTATGATAGATAAAGGTGATATCATTGAGGTTAGAGATGATGGTAGAGGTATGCCAACTGGGATAAATGTTAAGACTGGTTTATCAACAATTGAAACTATATTTACTGTTTTGCATGCTGGTGGTAAATTTGGTGGTGAAGGTTATAAGGTTTCTGGTGGTCTTCATGGTGTTGGTGCTAGTGTTGTTAATGCTTTGTCAAAATGGCTAGAAGTTAGAGTTTATCGTGATGGAAATGTATACTATCAAAGATTTGAAAATGGTGGAAAACCTGTTGAAGATTTAAAAATAATTGATAGTTGTGATGTAGAAAGAACTGGAACTACGGTTAGATTTAAACCTGATGAAGAAATATTTACAGAAACAACTGTATATAACTATGATACTTTGTATAAAAGATTACAAGAAATTGCTTTCTTAAATAAAGGTCTTAGAATTAATTTATATGATTTAAGAGATACTGTAGAAAAACATGATACTTTCCTTTATAATGGGGGTATTATTGAATATGTTGCCATGCTTAATAAGAGTAAGACACCTATTCATGATGATATTATATATATGGATGGTTCTGAAAATGGAATAGAACTTGAAGTGGCTTGTCAATATAATGAAACTTATTCACCAAGTATTTATTCATTTACAAATAATATTAATACTTATGAAGGTGGTACACATGAAGATGGTGTTAAGGCAGCACTTACTAAGGTTATCAATAATTATGCGAAGAATGCCAAGATTTTAAAAGAAAATGATGCGCCTTTAATTGGTGAAGATTGTCGTGAAGGTTTAACAATGATTATTAGTTGTAAACATCCAGATCCTCAATTTGAAGGACAAACTAAGACTAAACTTGGTAATAGTGAAGTTAGAAAGATTGCAAGTGATGTATTTTCTCAAGGCTTTGAAAGATTTTTAATGGAAAATCCTAATGAAGCTAAGATAATTGTTGAAAAATGTATTAGTGCTTCACGTGGAAGGATTGCCGCAAAGAAAGCAAGAGAAGCAACAAGAAGAAAAAGTGACTTAGATATAGTTAATTTTGGTGGAAAACTTGTTGATTGTAAGGAAAAAGATCCAAGTGTTTGTGAAATATTCCTAGTCGAAGGAGATAGTGCCGGTGGTTCTGCGATTAAAGGAAGAAATAGTATGACTCAAGCCATCCTTCCACTTAAAGGTAAAGTTTTAAATGTTGAAAAAGCAAGACTTGATAGAGCTTTAAGTAATGATGAAATTAAGACAATTATTACGGCTTTTGGTACTGGTATTGGTCAAGAATTTGATTTAAGTAAAATGAGATATCATAAAGTTATTATCATGAGCGATGCCGATGTCGATGGTTCTCACATTAGAGTACTTCTTCTTACGCTTTTCTATCGTTTCTTTAAGCCAATTGTGGAAGCTGGTTATGTTTATGCTGCTCAACCACCTTTATATTGTATTAAACATGGACAAACTATTAAATATGTTTTAAATGATGATGAAAGAGATGAATATATTAAAGGTTTAAATGAAAAAAATATTAGATATGATATAGCAAGAATGAAAGGTTTAGGGGAAATGGATGCTGAAGAATTAAATGAAACAACTATGGATATTGAACATAGAATTCTTCGTAAAATAACTGTGGAAGATGCTATAAGTGCTGATGCTGCATTTAGTAAATTAATGGGTGAAGAAGTTGAACCTAGACGTAAGTTTATTGAAGAAAATGCAACTTATGCAAAGAATTTGGATTTTTAGGAGGTTAATATGGATCATAGTAGAGATAGATTACAAGAAAATAATATTGTAAGTGAAATTGAATCGTCTTTTATTGAATATTCAATGAGTGTTATTATTTCCAGAGCTTTGCCGGATTTAAGAGATGGTTTAAAGCCAGTTCATAGAAGAATTATCTATGACATGTTGGAAAATGGTTTGACACCAGATAAAAAACATCGTAAAAGTGCTACGATAGTTGGGGATGTTATGGGGAAATATCATCCACATGGTGACTCATCAATATATGATGCTATGGTAAGAATGGCACAAGACTTTAATTATCGTTATTTACTTGTTGATGGACATGGTAACTTTGGTAATATTGAATATCCTAGAGCTGCTGCTTATCGTTATACTGAAAGTAAACTTGCTAAGATTTCAATGGAACTTTTAAGAGATATCAACAAAAATACTGTTAATTTTGTACCAAATTATGATGATTCTACGGTAGAACCTGAAGTTTTACCTTCAAGATTTCCAAATATTTTAGTTAATGGAACAATGGGTATTGCTGTTGGTATGGCAACAAATATTCCACCACATAATTTAGGTGAAGTTATTGATGGCTGTATTGCTTATATTGATAATCCTGATATTACAACTGAAGAGTTAATGCAACATATTAAAGGACCTGATTTTCCAACTGGTGGTATTATTTTAGGTAATTCTGGAATAAAGAAAGCTTATGAAACTGGTAGAGGTTCAATAACTATTAGAAGTAAAGCAACAATTGAAGAAAAAAATGGAAGACATTATATTGTTATTGAAGAAGTTCCTTATGGTGTTAATACATTAGATTTAAAACAAAAAGTTGCTGATTTAGTACATAATAAAGTACTTGAAGGTATTACTGATTATCATACTGATTTAAAAGATGGTATTAAGATAACTATAACACTTAAGAAAGATGCTAATCCTCAAGTAGTACTTAATAATTTATATAAACATACGGCTTTTCAAACAACTTTTGGTATTATCTTCTTGATGCTTGATAAAGGTGTACCTAGAACTTTAGGTTTAAAGGATATTATTAGTAAATATGTAGATTATCAACAAGAAGTTATTATTAGAAGAACTCAATTTGAATTAGATAAAGCTGAAAAGAGAGTACATATCTTAGAAGGTTATAAGATTGTATTTGATAATTTAGATGAAGTTATTAAGATTATTAAAGAATCTAAGGCTGATGGAGAAGCTAAATCTAAGTTAATGGAACGTTTTGGATTAACCGAAGCTCAAACTGATAATATTTTAGAAATGAAATTACGTCGTTTAACAGGCCTAGAACGTGAAAAGATTGAAGAAGAACTAAATGCACTTAGAATTGAAATAGAACGCTTACGTGGCATTTTAGCTGATAATAATAAGGTGTTAGGCATCATTAAAGATGAAATGACTGAAATTAAAAATAAATATGGTGATGAAAGACGTACTAAGATTGATATGACTGCGGTTGATTATATTGAAGATGAATCATTAATTCCAGAAGAAAATATATTGGTAGTACTTACTAACAAAGGTTATATTAAGAGAACTACTGCTGATACATTTAAGTCACAAAATAGAGGTGGTGTTGGAATTAAGGGAATGTCTACGAATGATGAAGACTTTGTTGAACACATGATTAACTTATCAACACATGATTATATCTTGTTCTTCACCGATAAAGGTAAAGTTTATAGACTTAAAGGTTATGAAATTCCTGAGTTTTCACGTCAATCTAAGGGTATTCCAATTGTTAACTTACTTCAAGTTGAAAAAGATGAAAGAGTTAATGCTGTTATTCAAATAAGTCGTGAAGAGAATAGTAAATACTTGTTATTTGCAACTGAAGCTGGTGTTGTTAAGAAGACTTTAATTAGTGAATTTGATAATATTAGAAATAGTGGTAAGATTTGTATTTCTTTAAGAGAAAATGATAAACTTATTGGTGTTAAGAAGACAACTGGTAATGATTTAGTACTTCTTGGTAGCGATAGCGGTAGAATGGTTAAGTTTAATGAAGATGAAATTAGAGTTATGGGACGTACTGCTTCAGGTGTTCGTGGTATTTCACTAGATGGAAGTAAGTGTATTTGCTCTGAAATTGTTAAAGAAGAAGATACTATACTTCTTGTAACTGAAAAAGGTTATGGTAAACAAACTAAGGTTAGCGAATATCGTCAAACTAGAAGAGGTTCTAAAGGTGTTAAAGCTATGAATATTACTGAAAAGAACGGTAATTTAGTAAGTGTTAAGATTGTTCATAAAGATAAAGAACTTGTTATCATGACAAACTCTGGTATGACAATGAGAATGCCGCTTGATCAAATATCTGTTCTTGGTAGAGTTACGCAAGGTTTAAGACTTATTAATTTAAAAGATAATCAAAAGGTATCTACGATTAGTTTAGTAGATAAGCCAGAAGAAGAAACTTCTGAAGAAAACATAGAACAAAGTGAAAATGTTGCTCAAAACGAACTAGAAGTAGCTGAAAATATTCAAAATACTGAGGCTGAATAAGCCTTTTTATTTTGTATTGTTAAGTATATACAATGTATAATTACGCTATTATTTATAATAAAATCATAATTTTTGGCTGAAATATGCCAAATATTTTTTATCATTAATAACTAATGCATGAGTTATCAACATAAATTTTGATTTGAAGATAATCAATTAATAGTTTTTTTATTTATATTTATGTTACACGTGAAACATTTAAAAAGTACTGTTTAATCATTTTTAATGTTTATTTTTTTGCTTAATTATTACAATTTATTTTTAAATAATGTTATTTTTCGTTTAGATTTATTTGTTTATAATATGACTGAATGTTTCACGTGAAACCTTTGTTTATAACATTTTAATAAATTAAATAGATTATTTGTTTTATTAATAATTTTTAATTAATATTTTAATTGTTATTATTGTTATTATTATTATTATTATTATTATTATTATTATTATTATCTTATTATTTTATTAAAGTTATTTATAACATTTTTTATTATTTACTTTGATATTTTAATGTTTCACGTGAAACATTGTGTTGATAACTTGTTAATTTTTACATCTTAATGTAATAATTATTTTTAAGATTATATTTATATTCCACGTGAAACGTTGTTGATAATCGGTTATTAATTAAATAATAAGCTAATTATTATTGTAAAATAAGTCTTATATCTTATGATGTTTCATGTGAAACATCTGTTAGTATCTTGTTTGCATCTTATAATTGGTTTTATTTTGATAAAACATTCATTTTTTTGACATTTGTAATAAACAATTTTATGTTACACGTGAAACATTGCGTTGATAATTAGTTACTAAATACTTAATTAAGTTTTAATTATGATATAATCATTTTTTACAATTTATATATATAGTTATTTTGTGTTGATAGTATGATGATAATTAAGTTTACAATATGTTTAAATGTTTCACGTGAAACGTTGTTAATTTTCTAATAAAGACCGCAATATTTTATGCGAATAAATGTATGTTATAACAAACAAATGTTTATCTGAAAATTTGTCTTATTATAATAACCATTATTTTAAATAATTTTTATATATAGTTTAGTTTAAATTATTTTCCGGGAAATATTTGGTTAACATAATGTTGTGCTGAAAAGCATAAAAAATTAAATTTTTAAAAGTGCCGCAACATAAGTAACTCACTAGGATTGCTGGCAGTTATAAATTAAAAATTTTTATAAAAATAATAAAAATTGTGTTTTATTAAAAATATTTCCCGGGAAATATTTGGTTAACATAATATTAAAAAAGACTAGTTTTTAATAAAGTTACTATTTATTAGTGAATTTTTTAATTTTTTTAGATTTAATTTTCTAGTTATCAACATGATTTTTGTGTTTTATTATACTTGACTTATTGATTATAATTTGGTACTATTTAAACGTGCAACAAATATGCTGTAACCTGGTCAGGATTGGAAAATAGCAGCCACATCAGCCTATGTTTGTGTGCACATTTTTTTTGGAGGAAAACATGGATACAGAAATATTTAATATTTTGATGGAAAATACTAATAAATCACTTGAAAATAACGATGTACCAGTTGGGGCAGTAATTGTTAAAGATGGAAAGGTTCTTGTATTTGGTTATAATACGCGTGAAAAAGATCAAAATGTTCTAGGACACGCTGAGATTAATGCTATATTAGAAGCTCAAAAAATTTTAAATAATTGGAATTTAAGTGGTTGTGATTTATATGTTACACTAGTTCCTTGCTCAATGTGTTTAGAAATAATTAAACAAAGTAGAATAGATAATATTTATTATTTGCTTGATAAACCAGCATCTAAGAAAGAATTTTATAAGACAAAGATGCAAAAAATTAATGATGCTAGTTATGAAAATAAATATGCTGATATATTAAGTGATTTTTTTAAAAAATTAAGAGAAAAAAATAAATAACTGTGGTATAATTATTAGGTAAGGAGGTTTTTATGAATTACAAGGTTTTATATCGTAAATATCGACCAGATGGTTTTGATAATTTAGTTGGTCAAAAACATGTTGTGGATATTCTTAAAAACTCAATAAAAGAAAAAAGAATTGCACATGCTTATCTTTTTTCAGGACCTAGAGGAACTGGTAAAACATCAACAGCAAGAATACTTGCCAAATCAGTTAATTGTTTAAATAATAAAGATGGTGTAGCTTGCGGAGAATGTGAAAGTTGTTTAGCATTTAATGGTAATCCAGATATTATAGAAATAGATGCGGCATCTAATAATGGTGTTGAAGAAATACGTGAACTTATTAATAATGTTAAGATTATGCCTACAAGTTTAAAATATAAGGTTTATATAATAGATGAAGTTCATATGCTAAGTCAAAGTGCTTTTAATGCATTACTTCTTACTTTGGAAGAACCACCTGAACATGTTTTGTTTATATTGGCAACAACAAACTTAGAAAGTGTGCCAATTACAATTGTATCGAGATGTCAAAGATTTGAATTTCATAGAATTACCGAAAATGATATAATTGAAAGACTTAAATTTGTATGTGATGAAGAAAAAATTAAGTATGAAGATGATGGACTTAAAGAAATTGCTACTTTAGCGGATGGCGGCCTTCGAGATGCCCTTAGTATACTTGATCAACTTTCTAAAAATGATGAAGTTATTACAAGTAAGTTAGTTTCTGAAGAAATAGGTAGTATTTCTAATAAGAAAATAGATGATTTAATTAAATATTTAGATAAAAATGATATACAAGGTGTTGAAGAAGTATTTAATCATCTTCAAAGTGTTAATTTAAATTATAAAGTATTTGTTAAAAAGTTAGTTTATGCTTTAAGTGATGATGGAGTTAAACTACTTAATAGTCCAGATGGATGGAGACTCGGCTTTGATGATTGTAAAAATTTAATCCTTGAACTTAATAATATACTTATGAAAATTAATATAAGTGTTAATCCATATCTTATAATAAAAATGTTAGTTTTAAGTTATATGGATGGTGCAAAAAAAGATGTTCAAATTGATAAAAATTTTGAAAAAGTAAATGCTGTTCAACCAAGGTGTGAACAGGAAAAAACTGAAGTAGAAAGTAAAAAAATAATTTCAAAAATTGAAAGTCAAAAAACACAAGAAAGTGAAAATAAAAATGTAGATATAAGAATTAATAATTGTTTTGCTGAAGCTACCAAAAATGATTTACATAATTTAAAAGAAAAATGGGATAATTTTGTTGGTAGTACTGATGATGCATCTTTTAAAGGACTTCTTAGTGATACAAGTATTGTGGCAGCTTCACCAACATATGCAATTATTCAAGTTACAATACCTCATAAAGATAAAGAATTAATGGCAAAATTAGAAATTATAGAAAAAATGTTTAATGATTTTGCTAATGTTAATTATAAATTAGTATTTTTAGAAGATACAAAATGGAATTATGAAAAAAATGAATATGTAAAAAAACTAAAGGGTGGGTATAAATATACTATTCTTGAGGAAAAAGTAGAAAAAGAAGTTAAACAAAATGATATTGATGTGTCAGAGGTATCTGATATATTTGATATAAATAAAATAGAAGTTGAATAAGAAAGGAAGAATATTTTATGAATATGCAACAAATTATGCAACAAGCACAAAGAATGCAAAGGGATATTACAAAGAAAAAAGAAGAAATAGATGCTATGGAATTTACTGGCAAATCTGAATGGGTTGAAATAGTTTTTAATGGGAAAAAAGAAATTAAATCATTTAAATTATTAAATGAAGGAACTATAGATGCTGATGATAAAGAAATACTTGAAGATATGATTATGATAGCAATTAAAGATGCATTTACAAAAATAGATAAAGAAACTGAAAATAAACTTGGAAGTTATGCATCTATGAGTGGACTTTTCTAAAATGATATATCCAGAGTCACTAGAAAAATTAATTAATTATTATAAGAAATTACCTGGCATTGGGGAAAAAAATGCTGAAAGACTTGCTCTTGCAACTTTGAATTTCAAAGAGGAAGATTTAGATAAATTTTCAGATGCTATTAGAAATGTTAAAAAGATACATAAATGTAGTATTTGTGGACATTTAACTGAAGGTGATATTTGTAATATTTGTGCAGATCCTTCACGTGATAAGAATTTAATATGTGTTATTGAAGATTATAAAAGTGTATTTTCTTTTGAAAAGGCTGGTAATTTCCGTGGTGTTTATCATGTTTTAAATGGACTTATTAGTCCTGCAGATAATATTGGGCCTGATAATATTAATTTGTCTAGTTTAGTAAAAAGAGTTGAAGCATCAAAGAAACCTGAACTAATACTAGCATTAAAATCAACAGTTGAAGGTGAAACAACAACACTTTATATAAAGAAAATATTTGAAAAGAAAAATGTACTTATATCTAGGCTTTCTTATGGAATACCTATGGGTGCAGAAATAGATTATTTAGACATAATTACTTTAGATAAAGCTCTTGAAGATAGAAAAAAAATAAGTGATTAAAAAATAAATTTTTCATATAGTTTTATTGGAGAAGCTTATGAAAAAAGTTATATTTGTTGTAGTAAAAAAAATAGTACTTGCAATATGCTTAGTATATGCCTTTAATTTACTAGCATCTGGTTTAAAAGTGTTTATTCCAATTAATGTTGTAACAGTAAGTGTTGTTGCATCACTTGGGATGAGTGGACTTTTGGCTTTGGTAGCAATATATTTTGTTTTACTCTAGGAGGCAGAAGTGGAAGCAAAAGCATTAGAAAAATTGGTAAAATATTACCATGAGAATAAAATATCTCATGCTTATTTGCTTGAAACAAATAATTTGGAAAAATGCTTTTTGGAGCTTAAAACAGTTATAAAACAAATATTTTGCCAAGATGAATATAGTGAAAAGTGTTCTAAATGTAATTTATGTAATTTAGTTGAACAAAATTATTTACCATCACTTGTAATTATTGAACCAGATGGAATGAATATAAAAAAAGAACAGGTACTTGAACTAAAGAAGCAATTTAGTATGGTGCCAATTTATACTAAAGATAATATTTATGTTATAAAAAATGCCGAAAAGTTAAATGGAGCTTCTGCGAATACAATGCTTAAGTTTTTGGAAGAACCTGAACCAAATATTATAGGTTTTTTTATAACTGATAATGCAAATAATGTTATATCTACGATTAAAAGTAGATGTGAAACTGTAAAAGTTTATTATGATAATCATGAACTGGACATAAATTCAATTAATAATGATACTTATAAAGATTATACAGATGTAGCAATTAATTATTTATATAAATTAGAAGTAGAAAAAAAAGATGTAATAATGTATAATAAAGATGTAATTTTGTGTAAGTTTAAAGAAAGAGAAGAAATTAAAACTATTTTTAAGATAATTCTTATTATTTATGAAGAGTTATTAAATAAAGTAATGGGATTTGAAAATAAGTTTAGTTTTGATAATTTAAATAGCTTATGTGAATTAGATTATAAAGATATATTAAAAAGAATAAATTTAACTATTAAATTTATTGATGATATAGATTGCAATGTTAATATCGAATTATTACTTGATAAATTTGTTATAGAATTAGGTGATTATAGTGAGTAAAGTTTATGGTGTAGTATTTAATGGATTAAATAAAAAATATTATTATGAAAGTGAAGAAGATTTAGCGTTAGATACACTTGTAATTGTTAATACTGAAAGAGGTCTTCAACTTGTTAAAGTTGCTGAAGTTTTAGATAAAAAAATTGAAGAAGATTTAGATAAAATAGAAAGAGTTGCAACTGATGAAGAATATGATGATTATTTAAATAATTTGAAAGATGCTGATAGAGCTTTGAAGAAATGTATTGAGTTTGCTAAAGAACTTGAACTTGATATGAATGTTGTTAATGCACAATTTAATTTAGATAGAAGTCAGCTTTTATTTAATTTTACAGCTGATGCTAGAGTAGATTTTAGGGAACTTGCTAAAAAACTTGCATCAATATATCATACTAGAATTGAATTAAGACAAATTGGAGCACGTGATAAAGCTAAAGAAATTGGTGGTATAGGTGTTTGTGGTGGAGAATTATGTTGCCTTAGATTTTTAAAAAAAATTGATACTATAAGCATGAATATGGCAAAAGATCAAAATATTGCATTAAATCCATCAAAGATAAATGGTGCGTGTGGAAGACTTTTATGTTGTCTTCTTTATGAGGATGAAGCTTACATTGAAGCAGCTAAGAAATTACCTAAAGTTGGTGAAAAAATTAAAACTAAATTAGGTGAGGCTCAAGTTGTTAGTGTAGATATTATAAATCATCGTGGAAAGATTATGCTTAATGGAGAAAAAGTAGATTATGATTTTGAAAGTGAAGAATGATTTATTTGATTATCCGAATAGATATATTATGCAAATCAAAGATGGGTTTAAGTTTTCCTTGGACTCACTTTTATTAGCTGAATTTACTAAATTACGTCAAAGTGATAAACTGATTTTAGATATGTGTACTGGCAATGCTCCGGTCCCTTTGGTGTTGAGTTTGAAAACTGATGCTAAAATTATAGGTTTTGAATTACAAAGAGCTATTGCAGAACTTGCCTGGGAGTCTATATCTATAAATGGACTTGATAAACAAATAAAAGTTATTAATGATGATGTTAAAAATATTGGTGAATTTTTTAAACCAAATACATTTGATGTAATAACATGTAATCCACCTTATTTTAAAATAAATGATGATAAAAACAAAAATAAAAATGATTACTTAACACTTGCAAGACATGAAATTGCTATAGATTTAGAGACTATTTTTAAGCTTGTTAATAGATTTTTAAAAGATAATGGAGTGTTTTACATGGTACATAGAGCTGAAAGACTTGATGAAATTATAATTTTGGCAAATAAATATAAGTTAAATGTTAAAGAAATTCAATTTATTTCAACTAAAAAGAATAATAATCCAAGTACTATTTTAGTTAAATGTGTTAAAAATAGTAAGATTGGTGTTAAAATAAAAAGAGAAATCTGTGTTGATAACCTAAGTACTTATCAACATTTATTTGAAGGGAGTGGTAAATAATGAAACTTATTGTGGGCCTTGGAAATCCAGGTAAAGAATATGAAAATACTAGACATAATATAGGTTTTATGGTTTTAGATGATTATTTAGGAAATGTTAAATGGTCAAATAAATTTAATGCTTTATATTATGAAAGTTTTATTGGAACTGAAAAAGTAATATTTTTAAAACCTTTAACTTATATGAATAATTCTGGTAATGCTGTTGGTGAGTTTGTTAGATATTATAATTTTGATATGAAAGACATTTTAATTATTCAAGATGATTTAGATGAAGAAATTGGCTTATATAAATTAAAGGTGAATTCATCTAGTGGTGGTCATAATGGTATTAAATCAATTATTAGTTCTCTTGGAACTCAAAGTTTTCCTAGGTTAAAGGTAGGAATTGGAAGCGTTAAAAAAGATGAAGTAATAGATTATGTACTTGGAAAATTTAGTAAGAAAGAAATGGAAATATTAGATAATGAATTTAGTATTTTTAGAAAAATAATTGAATCTTTTGTAAATGTAGGAATAGATAAAACAATGAATGTTTATAATACTAAATAAAGAGGAAATATGAAGTTTTTAGATGAATATTTTAAATATGAAATTGGAACGGAAATATCTGGTTTAACTAATGAGTTAAACGTTTTTTACGTTGATAAATTAAGTGAAAAGTATGATAGAAATATAATTGTTCTTACAAGTTCTTTGTTTGAAGCTAATAAAATATATGATAATTTAGTTAAAATACATGATAATACTTTACTATTTCCGATGGATGATTTTTTGTCATCAATGTTAGTGGCAAGCAGTCCCGAACTTAAGTATAAAAGACTTGAAACTTTAGATAAATTAAAAAGTGGTAATAAATATATTATAGTTACAAATTTAATGGGATATTTAAAATATTTACCTAGTGCTAGTATTAAAAATTATATTGATATTAATAAAAATGATATTATTAAACGTGATGATTTAGTTAAAGAAATGAATAACTTAGGTTATCATCGTGAGTCTTTGGTTACAATGTCCGGAGAATATGCTGTTCGTGGATTTATTTTAGACTTGTATCCGATTGATTATGTTCATCCGGTTAGAATTGAATTTGATGGTAATGTAATCGATAATATTAAATACTTTGATGAAAATACGCAGATGTCAAATGATGATATTCATGATATTAAAATTAAAGCCATTGATGAAATGGTATCAAATGATAAAAATTCTTTATTTGATTATGCTGATAATCCATTGGTGGTTTATGTAGATAAATCTCAGATAGAAGCATCATATTCTAAATTATTTGATGATATCGCAGAATATAAAGAGTCAAATGAAATAAATGAAGATTTGATGTATTCCTTAGATGATATTCATGATAATGATAGAATATATGTAAATTTATTTTCAAGTGGAAGTTTAAATTTAAAAGCACAAAGTATTATAAATTACAAAGAAAATTTTGAAAAATTGGCTGCTGATTATGATGCTTGGATTAAAGCTGGAAAAATAGTATATTTTTATTTAAGTAAATTAGAAGAAAAGAAAAAGCTACTTAAGATTATACCTAGTGCTCATGTTGTAATGAAAGAATTATCTCATGGTTTTATACTTGATAAGTATGTAGTTATTTCTGAAAATGATATTGAAGATGTTAAATCAAGTAATGGAGTTTACAAAAATAATTTCCATGTTGGTAAAAGAATAAAGGATTTTAATCAACTTGAAAAAGGAGATTATGTTGTACATATTTCTCATGGGATTGGTATTTATCAAGGGATAACGACTTTAACTGTTCGCGGAGTTCAAAAAGATTTTTTGACAATATTTTATGAAGGTTCAGATAAGATTTATGTTCCAGTTGAAAAAATTAATTTAATTTATAAATATACTGGTAAGGATGGAATAAAACCAAAACTTAATAAACTTGGAAGTACAAATTGGGAAAAAACTAAAAAATATATTTCTGAAAAAGTTAAAGATATTTCAAGAGAACTTATTATTCTTTATAAAAAAAGATTGGAACTTAAAAAGAAGCCTTATAAAGATTATCCTGAAGAGGATGTATTTGCTAGTGAATTTAAGTATGCCTTGACGGTAGACCAAGCTAAAGCAGTGCTAGAAATTAATAATGACTTAAAAAAAGACAATCCAATGGATAGATTATTATGCGGAGATGTAGGTTTTGGTAAAACAGAAGTTGCAATGAGAGCAATGTTTAAGGCAGTTTTAAATAATGAACAAGTACTTTATTTGTGTCCCACTACAATACTTTCAAAACAACAATATAATGTGGCAAAAGAAAGGTTTAAAAATTGGCCTGTAGAAATAGCTCTTTTAAATCGACATGTAAGTGCTCGAGAAACTCATAGAATACTTGAAGATTTAAAAAAAGGTAAAATTGATATATTATTTGGTACTCATAGAATACTTAGTGATGATATCGTTTGTAAGAATTTAGGGATGCTTGTGGTTGATGAAGAGCAAAGATTTGGGGTTACTCACAAAGAAAAGATTAAGACTATGAAAAGTGATGTTAATGTTTTAACTTTAAGTGCAACTCCGATACCTAGAACTTTAAAGATGGCTATGTCAGGTCTTAGAGATTTATCAGTTATTGATACACCACCAGTTAATAGATATCCAGTTCAAACTTATGTAGCAGTTGAAGATGATTTTTTAATTAAAGATGCTATTTATAAAGAGCTTGCTAGAAAAGGACAAGTATTTATTCTTTATAATAGAGTGGAAACTATTGAAAAATATATGAACCATATACATGAATTAGTGCCTGATGCTAGAATAAATTTTGCCCATGGTAAAATGGAAAAAGATGAACTTGATAATATAATGACATCTTTTATAAATAATGAGTTTGATATTTTGATTTGTACAACAATAATTGAAAGTGGAATTGATATACCAAATGTAAATACATTAATTATTCATGATGCTGATAATTTTGGTTTAAGTCAACTATATCAAATACGTGGTCGTGTTGGTCGTAGTGATAAAGTTGCTTATGCTTATTTAATGTATGAAAAAAATAAAATGCTTAATGATATTGCCATTAAAAGACTTAATACTATTAAAGAATTTACGGAACTTGGTAGTGGATATAGAATTGCTATGAGGGATTTAAGTTTGAGAGGTGCAGGTGATGTATTTGGAGCTTCTCAGGCTGGTTTTGTTGATAGTGTTGGTATTTCACTTTATATGAAAATGGTTGAAGATGAAATTAAACGTCAACGTGGAGAAACTGTGGAAGAGGAAGATACTGATACTCAAGCTTTAATTAATGTTAATACCCATATTAGTGATACCTATGTATCTGATGAAGATATTAAAATTGAAATACATCAAAAGATTAATGAAATTGATTCTTATGAAAAATTATTAGAAATAAAAAGTGAACTTGAAGATAGATTTGGTAAGGTTACTGATGATATGCTTGTTTATATGTATGAAGAATGGTTTGAAAAACTTGCAAAAAAATATAATATTAAACAAGTTGTTCAAACAGATAGAAGTGTTGAAATAACTTTACCTGAAGAAATATCAAGCAAAATTAAAGGTGATAAGCTTTTAATTGAAGCCATGAACTTATCAAGATGTTTTAATATAAAATATGTTAATAAGAAAATTAGTATTTTACTTTATACTAAAGATTTACCTAAACATTTTATATTTTATATAGTAACTTTACTTGAAAAGATACTTTAATACATAAAAAATTTAATTTGCTCCACAATAAGTAATGAAGTGGAGTGAATTTTTTTGAAACAAACTGGTGTAACAAGAAAAATAGATGAACTTGGAAGAATAGTTATTCCTAAGGAAATTAGAAAAAACTTAGGTATCAGAGATGGTGAAACTTTAGAAATATTTACTAGTGAAGATAGTATTATATTAAAAAAATATTTTGAGGTTAGAAAGTATGAAGATTTAAGTAGTAAGTTATGTGAACTAATTAAGAATATTTATAATGTTGATTTAGTAATTACGGATAGAGAAAAGGTGATTACCGCTTCGAATAAGGACATTGTGGAAAACACTAAACTTAATAACAAATTTTTAGAACTTATTGATAATAGAGAAATGTTTATAAGTAAAGAGTTATTAACAATAAATTTAGGTATTGATATAAGCGGATATTTTACCATTATACCTATTATTGCATCAAGTGACTCGTTGGGACTTGTTATAATTATAAGTGATAATGATAATGATTATAGTTCTTTAGGAAAGTTACTAGCAAAGATTATTGCTGATAAAATTGATATATTTTAACTTGAATTAAACTTAAATGTATGGTAAACTATGTTTAGTTTGACGAAGAAGGAAAGAGTAGATATCTTAGTTTTATAGAGATTTCTTGGTTGGTGGAAAAGAAAAAATGAAGATATTCGAACATGGCTCTGGAGTTAAAATCGGGTAATTACGTTAAAGATTTTAAGTTGCATGATAAATCATGAATTAAGGTGGTACCGCGGGTTATACTCGTCCTTAGTTTGTGATTTTTTTATTGGAGGTTTTTATGAGAAAGTTTGAAAAAATAAGTTATCCTGAATTTGTTAAAGTTTTTGGAGATAATAAAACTTTATATGATGATTATATGCTCCCTTTAAGAGGGACAAAATATAGTGCAGGTTATGATTTTTTTGCCATAAAAGATTATGTTATTAAACCAAATGAGATTGTAAAGATACCAACTGGTTATAAAGCTACTTTTGAAAGTGATGAAATGTTAATGCTCGTAGTAAGGAGTAGTATGGGGTTTAAATATAATGTTAGACTTACTAATCAAGTGGGAATTATAGAAAGTGATTACTATAATAATTTAGATAATGAAGGTCATATGTGGATTTGTCTTCAAAATCATGGTGATAAAGAATATATAATTAACAAAGGAGATGCTTATGTCCAAGGAATATTCGTTAAGTTTTTAACAACTGATGATGATAAAGCTGATGCAGTTAGAACTGGTGGCATAGGTAGTACAAATAAAAAGAAAGAAGGAAATAAAAATGAATAAAAAATATTACATAACAACACCAATATATTATCCAAGTGCAAATTTTCATATTGGTCATTGTTATACAACTATAATAGCCGATGCTATTGCAAGATATAAAAGATTAAATGGATATGATGTGTTTTTCCAAACAGGAACAGATGAACATGGTCAAAAAATTGAACAAAAAGCTAAGGAAGCTGGTGTAACACCAAAAGAATATGTTGATGTTATAATTGAAAATGCTAAAGATTTATGGAAAAGTTTAAATATATCTTATGATTATTTTATTAGAACAACTGATGAAAATCATGTTAAAGCTGTGCAAAAAATATTTAAAAAATTATATGACCAAGGGGATATTTATAAAGGTTCTTATGAAGGTTTATATTGTGTTCCCTGTGAATCCTTTTGGACTGAAACTCAACTTGTAGATGGTAAATGTCCAGATTGTGGTCGTGAAGTTAAAACTGTTACTGAAGAAGCTTACTTTTTTAAATTATCTAAATATCAAGATAGATTGATTAAGTTATATGACGAAAATCCTGAATTTATTTTACCTGTTTCAAGAAAAAATGAACTAGTAAATAACTTTATTAAACCAGGACTTGAAGATTTATGTGTGTCAAGAACTTCAGTTAAGTGGGGAATTCCTGTAGATTTTGATCCAAAGCATGTAATTTATGTATGGATTGATGCCTTATCAAACTATATTACATCTTTAGGTTATCCAGATGAAAATGCTCCATTATTTAAAAAATATTGGCCAGCTGATTTACATTTAGTTGGAAAAGAAATTACAAGATTTCATGCTATTATTTGGCCAGCACTTCTTATGGCTTTAGATTTACCACTTCCAAAACAAGTATTTGGTCATGGATGGCTTGTTATAAATGGTGGTAAGATTTCTAAGTCACTAGGTAATTATAAAGACCCAAGGGAATATATTGATGCTTATGGTGTTGATGCTGTTAGATATTTTGCTTTAAGAGAAGTTTCTTTTGGAAGTGATGGTGCTTTCTCTGAAGAAGCCTTGATTAATAGAACAAATGCTGATTTGGTAAATAACTTAGGAAATTTAGTTAATAGAACAATAAGCATGAGTCATAAATATTTTGATGGTATGGTAGAAAATCCAAGAGTAAATGAAGAAATTGATAATGAATTAATTAATTCTGTTACAAGTTTAAAGGTAAAAGTTGATGAAAAAATGGATGGTTTAAAAGTAAATGAAGCTTTAGAAGAAATATTTGAAGTTTTAAAAAGATGTAATAAATATATTGATGAAACTACACCATGGATACTTGCTAAAGATGAGGCTAAACATGATAGATTAAAAACAGTTTTATACAACATTTTAGAAAGTATCAGAGTATGTGCTATACTTCTTGAACCATTTATTAATGTAACAAGTGAAAAAATATTAAATGAACTTAATACAAATGAAAGAAGCATTGAAAGTATAAGTGAATTTGGTAATTTAGAATGTGGAATTACATTAAATAAACCTGAAATATTGTTTAATAGGATTGAAGTAAATGAATAATTATTTTGTTGATACACATTGCCATGTATTTAAATCTGATTATGAAAATATAGATGAAGTTTTAGAAAATGCAAGTAATAATCATATAAAATATGTTATTAATAATGGTAGTAATGATGAATCTAATAAAGAGGTACTTGAACTTGTAGAAAAATATCCGTGTATGTATGGTGCAATTGGTATTCATCCAGAAGATGTAGATGGTTATTCTTTAGATGATATAAAATTTATTGAGAATAATATTTCTAATAAAAAAATTGTTGCTATTGGTGAAATTGGTTTGGATTATCACTATACAAAAGAAAATAAAGATGAACAAATTAAATTATTTGAAATGCAGCTTTCTTTAGCTCAAAATTATGATATACCTGTTATTGTGCATTCAAGAGATGCTACGGAAGATACAATTAATTCTCTCAAAAAATTTAATTGTAAAGGTGTAATTCATTCATTTTCTGGAAGTTTAGAAACTGCGAGAATATACATTAAAATGGGATATATGATAGGTGTTAATGGTGTTATAACATTTAAAAATTCTAAAATTAAAGATGTCATTAAAGAAGTTGGATTTGAACATATTGTTTTAGAGACTGATAGTCCATATCTTACACCTGAACCTTTTAGAGGAAAACAAAATAATCCTGGACATGTGTTAGAAGTAGCTAAATTTGTAGCTAATTTGTATGGTATTTCTCTAGAAGAACTTGCTGTTCAAACTAATAAAAATGTTACAAATATGTATAAAAAGATGAAGTTAGATTAATTTTAACTTCATCTTTTTTGACTAATTTAAAGTCATACTCCCGACTAATTTAAAGTCATACCCTTGACTAATTTAAAGTAAGGTGTTATAATGAGCCTAGAAAAGAGGTATTTATGTATAATAGAGAAGCAACAGAAATAATAAAAAAAATTAATTCCACTTTTAGAGTTTTGCTTGTTACAGGACCAAGACAAACCGGAAAAACAACTTTATTAAAAAATTTAAAACCCGAAAATATGGGGTATGTTACATTAGATGATCAAGTTTTAAGAAAGCAAGCTCAAGATGATCCAAAGTTATTTTTGGAAGAACATCATGCTCCATTATTTATTGATGAAGCTCAATATGCACCAAATTTATTTTCATATATTAAAATTAATGTTGATAATTCCAAAGATAAAGGCCAATATTGGCTTACTGGTTCACAACAATTTAATTTAATGAAAAATGCATCTGAGTCTTTAGCAGGAAGAGTAGGAATTATAAATTTAAATAGTTTTACATATTCTGAAATAGTAAAAAATGAAAAAAAAGAAATATTTAATCCTGACGATTTGAAAAAAGCACCAAAAATTGATGTTAATGATTTATTTAAAGTAATTTTTATGGGGGGAATGCCCGAATTTTATGATAATCCAGAAATTGATAGAAATCTTTATTTCCAAAATTACATTGATACTTATATAGATAGAGATGTACGTCAGCTAATAGAAGTTGGGAAACTTGAAGAATTTAAAAAGTTTATGGTAAGTATTGCTTCAAGAATTGGAGAACAACTTAATTATTCTGATATAGCAAAAGATTGTGGAGTTAGCGTGCCAACAATTATTTCTTGGGTATCTGTACTTGTTTCCTCAGGTATTGTTTATTTGCTTGAACCTTATATGTCTTCTCAACTTAAGCGAATGACACATATACCTAAAATATATTTTATGGATACAGGTCTTGCTGCATATTTAGCTGGTTGGGAAAATGAAAGAGATTTGCAACTTAGTTCAGTTTCTGGTCATTATTTAGAAAATTTTGTAGTTTGTGAAATTATTAAGTCATATAATGCTAGGGGTTTAAAGCCTAATCTTTCTTATTATAGAGATAAAGAAAAACATGAAATAGATTTAGTGCTGTATAAAAATAATAAATTATATCCATTTGAAATAAAGAAGACTGCTTCTCCGAATAGTTCAATGATATCTAATTTTAAATATTTAGAAAATAGTAAAAAAGAAATTGCTACAGGTGGAATAATTTGTTTATATGATAATTTAATGAAACTTGATGGCAAAAATTATATAATACCTATATCATCTGTTATTAATGTTACAAAATAACTTGTAACATTTTTTCTATTCATCTAGGTTTTTAAATAAATCTGAGTTATAAAAGTCTTTTAGTTCTATGTTTAATGTTCTACAAATTTTATATATTATTAATGAGCTTGGATTTTCTCTTTTATTGTTTAACATATCACTAAAAGTAGAAGCAGGAATATATGATAATTCTGCTAATTTTGTTAAAGTGTATGGAGATTTGTTACATAGTTCTATTATTCTTTGACTTGTTGCTTCATTTAATTTCATATTTTATCACCTATTGATAACTTCATTTTATCTTATATTTTTTAACTTTATTACGGATATCCGTTGACTTTTGTGGTTAATAATGTTATATTTTATTTGTAATAAAAATTAGAAGTGAGGCATTTTATGAAAAAAATTGCATTTTTGGTGTTTGGGATAATTATAGGTTCATTTTCTATGTTTTTTTATAATTATTTAACTAATTCAAACGATAGCTATGAAAATGTAAATAATAATGAAGTTATACGGTATAATGATACAATTAGTATGATGTTAGAAACAGAAGCTGGAAGTGGAAATTACGAAATGACAACTGCAAATGGGTGGCCAACAGATGGTTATGTATTTAATACAATTCTTTCAAAATGTGAAAATGGTGGAGAACTTTCATGGGATGATACAAATAAAAGAGTTCTTATGAGTGGTAATGTATCAGATAAATGTTATGTATATTTTGATAAAGTAGTTATTAAGCCTGTTATAAAAAATGTAAGTTTTGATATATATTTTGGTTCGTGGGGTATTAAAAGCATGGATATTGATACTGTTAGACCCATATCTAGGTATTATATTAAAGTAAAAAATGATAGTTTTACGGAATTTAGTATTGGTGTGCGTTCATTTTGTAGCTCAGATTATAAAGGGGAGTTAACTTATTATTTTTATGTTGTTGATGATGCAGGTGTTTCATCTGATGTGTTTACTTATATTTTTAATAATACTGATAAAGACAAAGTGAATGGAGATTGCCCAATTGTTTAACATGTATGTAAAATATTGTCAATTGCTTTATTAGAGTATTAATGTTATAATTTAGATATCCAAGAAGGAGTGGATATCTATATGAAAGTAGTAAATTACTTTATTAGAATGTCAATTGTTATATTTATGTTTATAGTTGCTAAAAGTAGTTCTGATATTAAAATTGCCACAGTTGAAAATAATAATGTTAATAAAACAGTTAATTTAACTACGATGGCTATGAAAATAATTGAAGTTGAAGATACAATAAAATATACACCGGTTGCTACATATACTGGAGATTTAACTGGTTATGCTTATAATTGTCCACTATGTAATGGTACACTTGGTTGTATGCCAAAATATAATATTAAAGATGGTACAACAACTTATAAAGATTATGAATATGGGGAAGTTAAAATTGTTGCTTCAAGTAAAAATATAGCTTGTGGTTCAATTATTAGATTTAAAAGCGATAGAGTTGGTGAAGGAGAACAATTTGCTATAGTTTTAGACCGTGGTGTCGGTGGCTATGCACTTGATTTACTTACACCAAGTGAAGATTATGCATCCAAATATATTGGAAGAAGTAAAATAACATATGATGTTTTAAGGAGCGGGTGGGAATAAAACCCTACCCGAATTTTTTTATGAAAGCAAAAAAGAGTTTAGGACAAAATTTTTTAATTGATAATAATGTAATCAATAAAATTATTGATGAAGTTTCAGCATGTGAAGATGATTTAATTATTGAAATAGGGCCTGGAAGGGGAGCCCTTACAAGTAAACTTAAGAATAAAGGTTGTAGTGTAATTGCTTATGAGCTTGATAGAGATTTAAGCAATATACTAAGTAAATTAGAAGATGATAAATTACATGTAATTTATGGTGATTTTTTAAAAAGTAATGTTAAAGAAGACATAAAAAATATTAAATATAATAATTTGTATTTAGTTGGTAATCTTCCTTATTATATTACTACACCAATTATTGAACATATTATTGATGAAAAGCTAGAATTTAGTAAGTTTACAATTATGATACAAAAAGAAGTAGCTGAGAGATTTATGGCTGAAGCTGGCACAAAAGATTATGGCTATATTACTTTAGTACTTAAATATTACTTTAATATTAGTAAAGTTTGTGATGTGTCTAAATATGCTTTTAATCCTGTACCAAAAGTTGAAAGTAGTGTTGTAAGTTTTGTGCCACGTGAACAAAAGTTAGCTGTTGATGCTGATGGTTACTTTAAGTTTCTAAAAAATGCTTTTAGACAAAAAAGAAAGAATTTAAGAAATAATTTAAATGGTTTATATGATTTAGATATTGTCTTGCAAGTGTTAAATAAATATGGTTTGGATTTAAGTGTTAGAGCAGAAAGCTTAAGTGAAGAAATACTGGTAGATATCTATAAAAGCGTTACCCGATAAGGGTAATTTTTTTTGATAATTTTCATATACTTTATTGGTGATGTTTATTTTGAATATAGAAAAAGGCGATTATGTAACTAGAAATAGTTATGGTAATGATACTGTATTTAGAGTTGTTAATATAAAAGATGGAATATACTATCTAAAAGGTGTTGAAGTTAGATTAGTAGCAGATGCTGAAGTTTTGGATTTAAGAAAAGAAGAAAACATTCATGAAGATGATGTAATCGATGATATTGATTTACTTGATGATAATTTAGATCGAGGCGAGTTCTTTTATTTGCCTGCGAAAGCTCTGCATATTGATTCTGATGAAGAGTATCTTGCAAGATGTCTAAAGTTTTATAAAAGAAATGGCATAATGGCTGTTGGTAAAAAAATAAATGAAAAGAATGTTTATGAACAATTACCTATGTTATTAAAAGAATTTAGACCAGATATTGTGGTTATTACTGGACATGATGCTTATTATAGAAAAAAAGGTGATGCTAAAGATATTAAGAATTATAAAAATTCGGCATATTTTGTTAAAGCTGTGAAAGCAGCAAGAAATTATGAAAAAAGTCATGAAAAATTAGTTATAATTGCTGGGGCTTGTCAAAGTGATTATGAAGAATTAATTAAGGCTGGTGCTAATTTTGCATCAAGTCCAAAGAGAGTTAATATTCATGCCTTAGATCCAGCAATTATCGCTAGTACTGTTGCTCTTACTGAAAGAAACAAAGAAATAGATTTAAAAAAATTACTTGATAAAACCAAATATAAAGAAGATGGTATGGGAGGTCTTATATGTAATGGACTTATGTATGTGGGTTATCCTAGATAAGGGGGAATAATGAATATTAATTTAGTTAAAGAAGAAATAAGTAAAAAGCTTAATAGTAAAGTAATGGTTTCCATTTATGGTATGCGTAACAGAGTTAATAGAATGGAAGGAATACTTTATAAAATTTATCCCAATTTGTTTACTATTATGGTCAATGGAGAAGAGAAAAGCTTTTGTTATAGGGATGTAATAACTGGTGATGTCAAAATAAAATATTTATAAAATAAAAAAAATATATTGCAAAAAATTTAATTATGCTTTAAAATAAAATTATGTAATACATCATAAGGAGGTAATGTTATGGAAATTACAAAACTAGAAATTTATAGGAGAGAAAAAGAAGGCTCAAGATTAAAAGCTTTTGTTGATTTTACCTTAGATGATTGTTTAGCAATTCGTGGAGCTAAGATTATTGATGGTAATTCAAGAATGTTTGTTTCTATGCCAGGAAGAATGAATAAGGATGGTAAAGAAGAAAATGTTGTATTCCCAACAAATAAAGAAACAAGAGATAAGTTTGAAAAAGTTATTCTTGATGCATATAATAAGAAAGTTGAAGAAGAAGCTTAAAAAGCTTCTTTTTTTGATAAAATAGTCATAAAAGTTATAAACTTGACATATTATGAATATGTGGTATAATTAGAAAACGTCGCTTAAAAAGGAGTGAATTTAAATGTTATACAATATTCAATATGTTTACGGTAAAAATAAAAATGAAGAAAAAACTTTAATTGGTGCTAAAGTTTTAGAATTTGATGGAGAAAAAACTTATGTTCAAGAAATATATGTTGGTTTAGAATTTTCTTTAGAAGATATAATTGAAAATAAAATAAATGCTGATGCTATTGGTGTTACAAATCTTGATATTTTAAAAACTAGATATAAAAATTTAAATGCTGCAGGCATTGTTTATTTTCCTGAATTAGAACGTTATGAATTTCTTGAAGAAGGAGATATAGTTATTCCTTGGATATCAGCAGAGTTAGTTGCTAGTGCATTAGAAGATGCTTTACAACCTTATAAAAACAAAGCGACAGATAAAGTTGTAAGAGAAAAAGTAGCAGCTAGAAGAGCTTATGTTGAAAGTTTAGATCCTGATGATCCTATGGTAGAACTTAATGGTTTATCTTTAAGTAGACATGCATCAAACAGATAGTTATAAATTATCTGTTTTTTTCATATAATTAATTGGTGATAATATGGATAATACTTATGGTACTCAAGAAGTAAAAATTGTTGACAGAAGTAGTATTAGTTTAAATGGAGTTAATAAAATAGTTAGTTTTGATGATGAAGAATTTTTAATGGAAACAGTAATGGGAAATTTAAGAATACTTGGTAGTGGCCTTGAACTTTTAAAACTTGATACTATTGATGGAAATGTAAAGATAAAAGGAAAGATTAATTCATTTATGTATATTGATGGTAAAACAAAAAATAAAGAAGATAGTATTATAAGTAAATTGTTTAAATGAATAGTTATGTTCAAGTACTTTCTTTCTTAGTATCTTTTATTTATGGAATAGTATTTTATTTGTTTGCAAGATTTAATAAATTTATACTTAGTAATAAAAATAATGTTATTAAGTTGTTGGTAACACTTGTTTTTGTTATAGATATGGTTATTTTATATATTTATTTAATGTATAAAATTAATTTTGGGATTATTCATCCATATTTTGTAATTGTAGTTTCTTTAGGTTTTTTCTTTATGTTAAAAATGTATAATAAATGTAAAAATTGTGTCAAAAAAATTAAATTTCAAAAATAATAGTTTATATTTTTGAAATTTTTTTGTATAATTTGGGTGAAGAATGAGGAGGATTCGGTATGAAGAAGACAAAAAAAGAAAAAAAACGGCTTTTTGTAATATCTGCCGTGATTATTCTGCTTATTATATCTTTGGTTAGTTCTGTTGCAGGAGATTGGACTAAAATTATGGAAAATAAAAGTAAAATTACAAGTTTGAATAAGAAATATAATAATTTATTAAGTGAAGAAGAAAAATTAGTTAGTGAAGTAACTAAACTTCAAGATGATGATTATGTTCTTAGATATGCAAAAGAAAAGTTTTTGTATTCTGAAGATGGAGAAGTTATAATTAGAATGAACTAGAATTCATTCTTTTTTATTATGTCATCAATAAGTCCATATTCTTTAGCTTCGATGGCACTTAAGAAATTATCTCTTTCTGTGTCTTTATATATTTTTTCTAGTGGTTGGTGTGTGTTGTCAGCTAAAATTTTATTTAACTTTTCTTTTAGTTTAATTATACGTTCCGCTGCTATTTTAATGTCTGTTGCTTGACCTTGAGCACCTCCGAGTGGTTGATGGATCATGACTTCAGCATTTGGAAGAGCATATCTTTCATCACCACTTGAAAGTAAAAATGCTGCCATGCTAGCACACATGCCAACTCCGATAGTTATAACTTTGCTTTCAATAAATCTCATTGTGTCATAAATTCCCATTCCAGAAGTTATGGCACCACCCGGAGAGTTTATATACAAATATATATTTTCATGATTAATATTATCTAAATAAAGAAGCTCACTTATAATAATATTGGACATAGCATCATCAATTTCACCAGTTAAAAATATAATTCTGTCTTGAAGAAGTCTAGAATATAAATCATAAGCATATTCTTTATTGTTACTCTTTGTAATTACTGTTGGAATTATGTTCAAATTATATCACCTACATAAATAATAGTAAAATGTGTTATTTTTTATTCACAAATAGTGAAAAAATTGATATAATTAATAAGAATAGAGGGAGATTAGATGGATATAGTTAAAGTTACATTTAATGATAATACTGTTCACGAGTACAGAAAAGGTACTTTGTTTTATGATGCAAGTAAAGATTTTGATATGGAAAATATTGTTGGTTATAAGATAAATAACGAAGTATTTTCTTTAGATAATAAGATACTTGAAGATGTAAAAATAAATTTTATAAATACAGAGGATTTAATTGGTAATAGAATTTATAAAGCGGGCTTAAAGTTTTTATTTTTAGTGGCTTTACAAGAAGTTTTTAATGGCTTTGATGTTTCATTTGAACATAGTGTTCCAAGAGGAATGTTAGGAATTATTGAAGGATCACGCATACTTACACAAGAGGATATTTCCCTTATTAAAGAGAAAATGTGTAAAATAATTAATGATAATGAAATAATAACTAAATTAAATGTTTCTCCGAAGGATGCAATTAAGTATTATAGAGATAAAAACGAGTATGAAAAAGCAAATAATATCCAAAATATAAGTGATAAGGTTGTTAATTTATATAAACTTAAAAATAAACTTAATTATTTTTATTCATTAATGCCTTATAGTACGGGAGCTTTAAGTAAGTTTGAACTTGTTTATTTAGGAAATAATAAGGTAATACTTTTATTTCCTACGACAAGAAGTCATGGAAATGTTCCTGAATATGTTCATTATGATAAAATTATTGATAGTTTTGCGAATGGAAAGAAATGGCTTGAAAATTTAAATATGCCATATGTTACAGATCTAAATAAAGATGTTGGAAATGGTAAAATAATTAACTTTATTAAATCAAGTGAACTCATGTTTAATTTAAATATAGCAGATGTTGCTAAAGAAATTGAAAAAAATAAAGATATCAAGTTTATACTTATTGCGGGGCCTTCATCAAGTGGAAAGACAACAACAACAAGTAGGTTAGCATCATATTTTGAAGCTTTGGGTTATAATCCAATAAACGTAAGTTTAGATGATTATTTTGTTAATAGAGATGATACTCCGAAAGATGAAAATGGTAAGTTTGATTTTGAATGTTTAGAAGCTTTAGATGTTAAATTATTTAATGAAAACTTAGGTAAGTTGCTTGCTGGTGAAAGTATTAAATTTCCTAAGTATAATTTTATGACTGGACTTAGAGAATATTACAAAGGTGAAGTTAAAATGACTGATAAAAGTATTTTCTTAATTGAAGGCTTGCATGCTTTAAATGATGAACTTACTAAGGATGTTGATGATAAGTATAAATATAAAATCTATTTGAGTCCATTTATTCCTTTAAGTATAGATAAATATAATTATGTTTCAACACTTGATTTAAGATTACTTAGAAGAATAGTCAGGGATAATAGAACACGTGGATATGATGTTATAAAAACTATTGATAATTGGCAAAGTGTTAGAAATGGTGAAGAAAAATATATATTTCCATATATACATCAAGCAAATACAATAGTTAATACAGCACTTCCATATGAGGTTGGGGTTTTGAAGGTTTATGTTGAGCCGCTTCTTTTGTCAGTAAGTGTAGATAGCATTTATTATGAAGAAGCTAGAAGATTAGTGGATTTTTTAAAACAATTCTTTCCAATACCGGGAGAATATGTTAATGATGAATCAATATTGCGTGAATTTATAGGAGGAAGATATAATGATTAAAGTAGCAATTAATGGTTTTGGTAGAATAGGTAGACTTGCCTTTAGACAAATAGTTACACAAACAGATTTTGATATTGTAGCTATTAATGATTTAACAAGTGCAGAAGACTTAGCTTATTTAGTTAAGTATGATACTGTACATGGTTCATTTCATGAAGATGAAATTAAGGCAGAAGGTAATGAAATAGTAGTTGCAGGTGTTAAAAGAATAAAAGTTTATAGTGAAACTGATCCTGCTAACCTTCCTTGGGGTGAACTTGGAGTTGATTTAGTTCTTGAATGTACTGGTAAGTTTACTGCAAAAGAAGATGCAATGAAACATATTACTGCAGGTGCTAAAAAAGTTTTAATTAGTGCACCAGGCAAAGGTGAAATGAAGACTATTGTTTATAATGTTAATGATAGCATTTTAACAAATGATGATGTTATTGTTAGTGCAGCTAGTTGTACAACAAATTGTTTAGCTCCAGTTCTTAATATTTTGCAAAAAAATATTGGTATTAAAAAAGGATTTATGACTACTGTTCATGCTTATACAAATGATCAAGCAACTCTTGATATAGCTCATAAAAAAGGTATTAAATCAAGACGTGGTAGAGCTTGTGCTCAAAATATTGTTCCATCTAGTACAGGAGCAGCAAAAGCAATTGGCTTAGTTATTCCTGAACTACTTGGTAAACTTGATGGTAATGCTTTAAGAGTTCCAACTGCTGATGGTTCTGTTGTGGATTTAACTTTAGAACTAAATAGAAATACAAGTGTTGAAGAAATTAATAAATTATTTAGTGAAAATCAAAATGAAACAATTAAATTTACAATGGATCCGATTGTTTCAAGTGATTGTCTTGGTAAAAAAGTTGGGGCAATAGTTGATGGACTTTCTACAAGTATTGTGGAAGCTGATGGTTCTCAACTTGTTAAAGTACTTGCTTGGTATGACAATGAATATGGTTATACAGCTCAAATGCTTAGAACTGCTAAAAAAATGTTTCAATAAAATATGAAACTCTCAGAAATGAGAGTTTTTGTGTGGTTTTAAAAAGTTAATAAAACTTCTTTTAATAATTATTTTATTACAATTATTTGCCATTTTGGTGTTAGTTATAAAATAAAAAACGCATCTAAATCAACGGGGTTGATTTAGATGCACCAAAACAAATTGGATGTTCCTTTTTCTATTATATGCAAACTTTCTTTGCTAAATACATATTATCATAAATGTGGCTTTTTGTCAACTTAGAAAACATTTTTCTATTTTTTTCTCTTTTTATTAAATTTATTTAATAATCTATCACCAAGAAGTTTGTTAAGCAAATCTTTATTCATTAGATAATAAAGTATTAAACAAATAAGACCTATAAATCCTAGTGCTAGTAACATATAGAATTTGCCTGTGACATGATTAAATATAAGTGGTTTAATAATTAGACATATTGCTATTAATATTGCTATTGTTAATATAAGTTTTGGTATTGATTTAACTGTTTCTTTATAACTAAAGTTGTATTTATGATGTAATGTATATAGCGGAATTATTAATGATAATATATAACCAATTGTGGTTGCGAGTATTGCTCCGTAGAATGGATATATACCAAGTTTATTAAATAGAAAGATTAATGGAATGTCTAAAATTGTTTTGGTAATTAGTCCAGTTCCACAAGATATGTAAATTAGTTTGGTTTTTGATAAGCCTTGAAGCGCACTACATATCATTATGTAAGCTGAGTCTAATATGGCAAGTAATATAGTATATTTAAATATTAATGGACCATAAAAGCTTTCGCCATAAAATATTGTCCAAACTTGTTTTGAAAATATGCTTAAGAATATTGAAAGCGGTAATATAACATATAAAAGCACTTGAAGTGTTTTGTTAAATTGTGAGTTTACTTCTTTCATATCATTTTTAGTGTAAGATTCCACGATTGTTGGAATTAAACTTATAACAAGTCCAGTTGCAATTGCGGTTACAACACTTACAAGTTTGCTTCCCCAGGTTGTAAATACTGAGGATATTGTTTCGATGTCTTGGGCAGGATAACCTATCCAATTTAATCCTTTGATAACTAATATCATATCAACAGTATTATAAATACTATTGGCAACGTTAATAACAATAAATGGAATGCAATAACCAATTAGTTTTTTAAATATTGTTTTCTTTTCATCTTTAGATACTTCTTCATATGGCACAAATAAATCTTTTTTTACTTTGTTTGTTTTAATAAGTAAATAAAGATATGAAACTAAAGCACCAGCACACGCTCCGAATACAGCGATACCGACAGCTTGGGCAGTTGATAAATGAAATACTTTAAGTGCTAAGTAAGAACCAAAAATAATTACTAGGACTCTTACAAATTGTTCAATTACTTGACCAATTGATGGTGCGGCAATATAATGATGGCCTTGTAAGTATCCTCTAAAAATGCTTAATAGTGGTACAACTAAAATGGCAAATGATACACATCTGATTACAAATGCAACATCCGATACTGTATTTCCACCAGTTAAATCACCAACTATAGCATTTGCTATAAGATTTGCTCCGAAGAAACAAATGCAAAATGATACAATTGAAAATATTCTTATTATTTTTTGTGAATATTTAAACATGTAAGTTTTTTCTTTCATTTTGCCTAATGTATTATATTCACTAGTAATTTTGCTTATAGCAAGTGGAATACCTGCAGATGATATAATTAAAAAGAAGTTATATATATTGTAGGCGTATCCATATAAGGACCCACCATTTTCACCGATTATATTATAAAATGGAATTACGTAAAGTACTCCAAGTATTTTAGATAAAATTATGGCTATAGTTGCTATTAAAGCACCTTCGATAAATTCATTTTTTTTCAAAAAATATCATCTCCGTATGTAGTTATTATATTAAAATTATGTACTTGTTTCAAGTAAACATGAGTTAAATCCGTGTAAATTACATAAATTTGGCATTTATTTGATGCAGAAATCGTGATATAATTATGGTGGAGGACCATATGAAGTTTATAGAATTAAAAAATGTTAATAAAACTTATAAAAATGGAATTACTGCAGTAGCTGATATGACAGTTAGTGTAGCTAAGGGTGAGTTTGTTTTTGTTATTGGTCTAACTGCAAGTGGTAAATCAACATTTATTAAGATGCTTTATAGAGAAGAAAAACCAACGAGTGGTACTGTTTTTGTTGGTGGATTAAATGTTGGTAAACTTAGAAATAGAAAAGTTTATAAGCTTAGAAGAAAAGTAGGTATTGTATTCCAAGATTTTAAACTATTACCTAGGCTTACAGTATATGAAAATGTAGCATTTGCTTTAGAGTGTATTGGAATGAAAGGATCTGAAATAAGACCTAAAGTTTTGAATGCTTTAGAAAGAGTTGGACTTAAAGAAAAAGTACGTTCTTTTCCAGGAGAACTTTCTGGTGGGGAACAACAAAGAGTTTGTATTGCAAGAGCAATTGTTAATGAACCAAAATTATTAATTTGTGATGAACCAACAGGTAATTTAGATCCTGAAACTAGTGAAGAAATTATGAAAGTAATTGAAAATATTAATAAAGAATTGGGTACAACTATAATTATGGCTACTCATGATAAAGATATTGTTAATAGAATGAAGAAAAGAGTTCTAGTTATTAATCATGGAGTACTTGTTGGTGATTATGCGAAAGGAAGTTATAAGACAAATGAGGGCATGTAGAATATTTTTTAGAAGTATAAGAGATGCTTTCAAAAGCGTCGTTAGAAATTTTTCTTTGAGTTTTGCATCAATTATGTGTACTACAATAACTCTTATATTGGTGGCTGTTGCTATTGTGGCTGCTGCTAATGTGCAAAATGCAACTAAGTTAATTGAAGATGAACTTACAATTGTTACATATCTTAAAAAAGATGTAACTGAAGAACAAATTGAAAATATAAAGACTGAATTAAAAAGTTATAGATATATTGATGAAGTAGAGTTTAAAAGTAAAGATGAATGGAAACTTGAAATGAGTAATTATGATGATTCATTTAAGACTGTTCTAGATTATTTAGATGAAAATCCTTTGAAAGATTCTTTTGTTTTGAAGGTAAATGATGTTAAAAAATTAAGTGAAACAAGTGAATATGTTAAGGCTATAACTGGAGTTGACACTGTTAAGTATGGAGAAGGAATGGTTGAACAAGTAATATCTGTATTTGATGTTGTTCAAAAGATTGTTGTAGTTGTTGTAATTGCTTTGATTTTAGTAACTGGTTTCTTAATTAGTAATACTATTAAACTTACAATATTTAGTAGAAGAAGTGAAATTGAAATTATGAGACTTGTTGGTGCTAGCAATATAACTATTAAACTTCCTTTCTTATTTGAAGGTTTAATTATTGGCTTGATTGGTTCTGTTATTCCAATATGTGTTACTATTTATGGATATGTTATTCTTTATTCAAGACTTCATGGTAAATTATTTTCAAATATGATTATGCTTATTAAACCTTATCCATTTGTGTTCTATGTATCATTTATTGTAGTTGCAATTGGTGCTTTGGTTGGTATGTATGGCAGTATCAAAGCTGTTAGAAAGTATTTGAAGGTGTAACTATGTGTGTAAAAAAAATAAGTGGATATTTTGTTAGATATATTTTAGCAATATTTATATTTGTTTCTTGTTTTATATTTAAACCAGCGGATACTTATGCTAAAGCCAACACTTTCGGAGAATTAAAACAGGAACTTGCTGATTTAAAAGCTAAACAACAAGCTAATAATAATAAAAAGAATTTGACTAAAAATCAAATTGCATCTAAGAATAATGATATTAATAATGCAGAAAAAGAAATTGATAGTGGAAGACAAAAGATTGAAGAAGCTAAACAATTAATTAGTCAAACTGAAGTGAAAATACAAGAACTTGAAGATAAAACTAATCAGTTAATGGAAGCTTATCAAGTTATGATGAGCAATAATTCATATATCGAATTTGTTACTAGTTCTTCATCAATGACAGATTTAATCATGAGAATTGATGCTGTTAAAGAGTTATCTAATTATAATAAAGATAAATTAACTGAATTTGAAGAATTAATTAATACTAATAAACAAACTCAAGTTGATTTAGCTAATTATGAAAAAACTTTGGAAGCTAATATAGAAACCTATAAAAATAATATTCAGTCTCTTCAAAATGATTTAGCAAGTCTTAATGAAATTGGAATGGATTTAGTCGATGAGATTAATTCTAAACAACAACTTGTTGACTATTATAATAAAATAGGTTGTAAAAGTGAACAAACTTTAGAGGATTGTTCTAGAATTGCTGGTAATGATGCATGGCTTAAACCTTTAAATAAAGGTAGGGTTAATAGTAAATTCGGACAAAGAATTGACCCAATTAGTGGTAAGCTTAAAATACATAAAGCTGTTGATTTAGGTGGTAATGCAGAAGGTACAAATGTATATTCTATCGGTAATGGTGTTGTTGTTGGCATTGTTGATGCTAAAAAAACCATGGCTAGAACTGGTAGAAAAGTATGTGGTGGTAATCAAGTTTATATTCAGTACGTTATTAAGGGTGAATATTATACTATTTTATATGCTCATTTGCTTACTTTAAATGTTTCAGTATCTCAGAAAGTAACTTCAGAAACTGTAATTGGGAAACAAGGTGGAGGTACACAAACTAGGTCTTGGGAAAGTTGTTCAACTGGCACACATTTGCATTTTCAAGTAAGTAAACATCAATATGAAGGTTATAATACATTTATGGCTTATAGTATTGTGCCACCAGGATATCCGGGAGGAGGAGGCTGGTTCTATTCAAGAACTCAGTACTTTAATTAATATGAAGATAGATACATTAGTGGTTGGTTCTTTGCAAGAAAATTGTTATGTTGTAACTATTGGAAATAATTCTTTTATTGTTGATCCAGGTGATGAAGCAGAAAGAATAATTAATGCTTGCAAAGATAAAAATATAAAAGAAATACTTGTTACTCATCATCATTTTGATCATGTTGGAGCTTTAAAAGAGGTTGAAGAATGTTTTGGATTAAAAGAAAATGTTAAAAGTGGTTTATTTGATTATGAGGTAATTAAAACACCGGGACATACGGATGATAGTTTAACTTATTATTTTTCAAATGAAAAAGTAATGTTTACTGGTGATTTTCTCTTTTATCATACAATTGGTAGATGTGATTTGCCAACTGGAAGTGAAGAAGATATGATGAAAAGTCTTGAGTTAATAAGCAAGTATCCAGATAATATTGAAATATATCCTGGACATGGACCTAAGACAAGTTTAGGTAAAGAAAAACAAAACTTTAAATATTATTTTTAAATATGTAAAAGGCACGTTGTGTCTTTTTTAGTGTTGTCATCTATATCTTTTTGTGATATCATTATTTTAGAAATAAATAGGAAAAGGTGAAGATGAGTGAAGAAAAATGTTAATTTTAAAGTTATTCAAATATGTTTGTTAATTGCAATGATAATCTTGCTTTTAGTTTTGTGTTTTCTGAACTTAAAACACAAAAAAAATGAAAATATTGATGGTACATCAAAGTTGTGGGATATATATGATTTAAATTTAACTGAAATGAAATATAATCTGGATAAAACGATGGATAAACCGAAGGAAAATGTCACTTGTGGTAATTTAAAAGGAATAATATTAAAAAATGACTCTTATGAAGCTTTGCTTAATAATTTAGGGTGTTATATTACTTTATATTATTATGGATTAATTGAATATAATGAAACCTATCATAATCCTATAGCTGATTATAGAAATAAGCATGAAGTTACAAAAAAAGATATTTTGAATTTAAATCAGAATTTGAAAAGTGATACAAGTTTATACTCTAATTTAAAAGGTATGTTAACGTTAAAGTTTGATAAAGAAGCGTCTGTAAATGATTTATATAGTGTCGTATCTGAATTTATAGATAAATTTGATGTTTCATTTTATGATGGTAATAAAACATATCAAGAAATTTTTTCTTATAAACTTTCTGAGATTTCTTATGTTACTTATTTATCTGATTGGTTAAAAAATGAATATTATAATCTAGTGAAATAATAAAAATACCTCTGCAAAATTGATTGCTGCAGAGGTTTTAAAATAGCTGAAAAGCCTAGTTATCGACATAAAACTCAAGTAAATATAGTAAAATATGTCGATAACTGGCAATTTCAAACCGATTTATTCAGAGATTATAAAATGATTAATGATTAAAATTAATGTTAATATTGAAGTTTCTTATAATGAAAAATTACATAAATTTAAATTGATAAAACATCGACATTAAAATTGTCGATGTTTTCTTAGTATGTTTTTTCTGAGAAACTGTGAGAATAGATAATTGGTTCCATGAACTCAACATAGTTTAAATAAATTATTCTAATTAAGTACCAAAGGTTGTTTGTGTTATCTCTGATTATAAGATGATCTCTGCCGGCTTCTTCAATTATACCTTCATATACCTTGTTTTGCCATGCACTACTATCAGGATAAGAAACATAAGCTTTAATCTTTCTTCCTTTGTTAAGTCTTAGAATATTTTCTATATAACTCTGTTCAACTGGTAAATTATTGTTATTATTATTTACCTCAGTTACCGACATATTTCCTGGTGGAGTTTGAAAACTTTGACTAGGAAATGTTGGATTTTGATAGAAATTACCATTCATTTTTAAATTCACCTCTAAAACAATATATGTTTTTTTATATTAATAATTGCTAAAAAGTTGTTAATCGTTTATAATTAATATAGAAAAGTGGTTGAAAAAATGGAAAAGATAAATTATAAAGAAATTATATTTGACGGATGTTCTTTGGTTTTTGGGTTATTCTTTTATGCTCTTTGTTTTAATTTGTTTTTAACTCCGAATGATTTAGTTGTATCTGGTTTTAGTGGTATTGCTATTGTTATGCAAAAATTATTTGGGTGGACACCATCAATATTCTTATTATGTGCTAACGTAATTTTACTTATTATTTGTTATATATTTTTAGGATGGAGTACAACAAAGAAAAATATTGTGGGTTCATTACTTTATCCATTAATGGTTACAATTTCTCTCCCTATGGCAACTTTCTTAAGTAAGTATCTTATAACTGAGGATTTTTATTTAACTTTGTTATTTGCATTAATTTTATATGGCGTAAGTAGTGGGTTTATTTATAGAAGTGGATTTACTGCGGGTGGTTCTGATATTATAATGCAAATTATTAATAAGTATTGTAAAGTTAGTGAATCAAAAGCAATGATATTTGCTAATGGTTTAATTATTGTTTCAGGTATGTTTGTATTTGGGTTTACTAAAGGGGTTTATTCATTTATTATTTTGTATTGTTCAACATTCTTTGTTGATAAAATTATGTTTGGTATTTCTGATAGTAAGTTATTTTATATTTATACTAGAAAAACTAGAAAAATAAAAAAATTAATTTTAGAAGAATTTCAAACTGGTTTTACTACAATTCCTGGTACTGGTGGTTATTCACATAAAAATGGTATCATGATTATGTGTGCTGTTTCTAATAATGATTATTATAATTTAAAGAAAAGAATTTTAGAAATAGATCCTAGTGCTTTTATGATTATTGATAAATGTTATGAAGTTAATGGAGGAGTTAAGCGAAGTAATATTCCATTTTTGTAATATTTGTGATATAGTTATTATGTGATTAATTATGAAAAAAATTGTTATATTTGGTGGAGGAAGCGGTCTTTCTCAACTTTTAAAAGGTATTAAACTTTTTCCCGTAGAGATAACTGCGGTTGTTTCTGTTGCAGATAATGGAGGAAGTACTGGGTTACTTAGAAGAGAACTTAATATTCCAGCAGTTGGTGATATTACAAAAGTTATGCTTAGTATGGCTGATACTAATCAAGATGTTATAGATTTAATGAATTATAGATTTACTAAGTCTAAGTCTTTGGGTATTCATTCTGTTAAAAACTTGCTTTTAATTGCTTTGATGGATTTGAAAGGTAATTTTGCTGGTGCTATGCCTGTTATGGAAAAGTTACTTGATGTTAAGGGTAATGTGTTGCCTTTAACTGAAGATAATGTTAATTTGGTTGGTATTACTTCAAGTGGTAAAAAAGTCTATGGAGAACATCAGTTAACTAAATGTGCAAATAAAATTGTAGAAGTTAAATATGATAAAGAAATTGAGGTTAATCCTAAAGTTATTCGAGCTGTTGAAGAAGCCGATTTGATTATTTTTTCATCTGGCAGCTTACTTACAAGTATTGTGCCACATTTAATTAATAAAAAGTTAGTACATACCATTAATAAAGCTAAGGCTGATAAAGTATATATTTGTAATTTGTTTACTCAACCTGGGGAAACAGATGATTTTACTGTAAAAGATCATATTGATTATTTGGAAAAATATTTAGGTAAAGGTAGTATAGATGTTGTTATTGCTAATAATGAGGTTATTAATAGTGATTTAGCTAATAAGTATGCAACAGAAGAACAAAAAGATCCGGTTATTTTAGATATGCATGAACTTGATGAAAGTAATATTTATGTTATTCAAGATAAACTCTTTACTATTGAAGATGGTTGGTATAGACATGATGCTTTGAAAACTGGATATTTGTTATTCTCATACTTAATGGATGGTAAAAGAAAATGACGTTTACTACGAGTTTAAAAGAAGAAATAACTAAAAATGATATTAATTCTATGGAAGCTAGATATGAGTTAATGGCATTTTTAAATAGTGTTGCTAAATTCAATAAAGAAGAAATAAGTATTACTTTAGAAAATGCTAGTATAGCTAGAAGAATTTACAAAGAAATAAAAGAAATATATGATGTTAATCCAAGTATTGTTATAAGAATGCAAAAAAGATTTAAAGTAAAACAAATATATATTCTTAATATAAAAGAAAGAATAGATTTTATTAAAAAAGATATAAGTGTGGGAATAAAAATAGAAGTTGATGATTTGGTTAGTGATGAAGAAAAAATAGCTTTTTTGGAAGGTGCTTTTCTTGCTGTTGGTAATGTTTCTAATCCAAGTACTAGTGGGTATCACTTAGAGTTTATTTTTACTAAGGAAAGGCTTGCTAAACAAGTACTTAATTTACTTGAGTACTTTAAATTAAAAGCTAAACTTATTAAAAGAGGATATAAAAATGTTGTTTATATTAAAGCTAGTGAAGATATAAGTGATTTAATAAAAAGATTTAAAGCAACTAATTCGTTATTTTATTTTGAAGATATAAGAATATATAGAGACCATAAAAATATGGTTAATAGATTAAATAATTGCGAAATTGCTAATCAAGAAAAGACTTTTAGAACTGGGCAAATGCAACTAGAAAATATTAATTATTTAAAGACACATGATTTATTTAATTTACTTGAAGAAAATACAAGGACGGTTGCAGATGCAAGAGTAAAATATCCCGAAGTTTCTATGCAAGAACTTGCAGATATTGTAACACTTGAAAATGGTTATAAAATAGGTAAATCTGGTATTAATCATCATTTTATTAAGATAAATAATTTGGTTAAAAGACATAAAGAAAGAAGTGAAGAACATGATAGTTAGACTTGCTGCAGATATTCAACCTGATAGTATTTTAGATGGTTCTGGTATTAGAACTGTAATTTGGTTTCAAGGTTGTTTGCATAAATGTGAAGGATGTCAAAATCCTGAGACTCATGATATGAATGGTGGATTTGAAATTGATACTAAAGATATTTGTGAAAAATTAAAAAATTTAAAGTATCAAACAGGTATTACATTATCTGGTGGAGATCCTTTTTTTCAAGCTAAAGGAGCTTTGGAAATAGCTAAATTTGCTAAAAGTATTGGACTTAACGTTTGGGCTTATACTGGTTTTACATATGAATCATTACTTGCTGGTGATAAAGATAGATTAGAACTTTTAAAAAATGTAGATGTTTTAGTAGATGGTAAATTTGTACTTGCTAAAAAGAGTTTAAATTGTAAGTTTAGAGGTAGTTCTAATCAAAGACTTATTGATGTGAAAAAAAGTATGGAAGAAGGGAGCATAGTTTTATATGGAGTTTAGTGATAATGTAAATTATGTTGTGCTTTCAAACAATGTTGATAAAAAGTTTATGTCTAAGTTTGGGGTATATCAAATAATTGATGTTTTACCTTTTGAAAAACTAAAAAATAATTTAGAAATGTTTCCAAGTAAAAGGGTAATATTTAATGAAAGTTTGAGCTCATTAAGTAATAAAGAAAAAAAAGAAATATTTGATTTATTAGATAAACAGAATATTAATTATGTGAACGTTACAAGTAATATAGAGGATGCTTTATTTGGTGATTATATAATTGTGTATGGTGAAGATATGAAGGTTCTTGAAGGTAATAAAGAAGTGGTTTTAAAGAATGAAAAATTACTTAAAAAATTGGGATTTGGTGTACCATTTGTAGTAGATTTATCTATTCAACTTATGTATTATGATATTTTAGATAAAGTTTATTTTGATGTTGATAACTTGTTGGAGGCTTTATGGAATTAAGTAGTTTAGAAGGAAATATTATTGGTGTAATTAGTAAAGACTATAAAAATGGAGACTATAGTGGTAAAGTTGTTAAAGATATTGTTTTAAATAGAGCAAGTGATGCATTAAAAATGGTTGCTCTTAGTGAAAGCACTTTGGAATGTAAGTTTGATGATTTAAGTCATGGTAATCAAAATAGAGTAGTTCTTGCTAGTAAACTTCAGGATAAATGTATTATTTTAAATAATTTTAGTATTGGTCTAACAAATAAGGATATTGAATTTTTTAAGAAATTATTTAAAAGAATATCTAGTTATGGAAGAAAAATAGTATTAGTAGATACAAATAGCAATTTGTTTTTTAATCTTGTAGATAAAGTGTATGTTATAAGTAAAGAAATTATGTATGAAACAGGTGATATGTTTGATAAAGCTTTAGGTGAATATATTGATTTACCTAAGATAGTGGAATTTACTAATAAAAGTGAAAATAAAGGTATAAAAATAAACCATTATAAGGAATTAGATGAGCTTTTAAAAGCTATTTATAGGATTAAGTCATGAGATATTTAATTAAGTTTGGTTATGATGGGACGAAGTTTCATGGATTTCAAAGACAAAATGATGTTAAGAATGTGCAAAAAACTTTGGAAGATGCTTTAAGTAAGATTTTAGATACTGAAATAGTTATAAAGGGAAGTGGCAGAACTGATGCTGGTGTTCATGCCTTAGGTCAATGTGCTCATTTTGATTATGATGGTAAGTTTACTAGTAAAGAAGTTTATGAATTAAATAAAATATTAAATAATGAAATAGTGATAAAAAATTGTAAAAAAGTAGGTAATAATTTTCATGCTAGACATAGTGTGAAGAAAAAAACTTATGTTTATAAAATAAATAATGGTAAGTATAGAAAAGATTATGAAGGTTATTATTTTCAATGTAGGTACCCTTTAGATATAAGAAAGATGCGAAAAGCAAGTAAGTTATTTATTGGAGTTCATGATTTTCATAATTTTGTAAGTGGCTTTAGAGTTGATTATACTACATGTATTTATAAAATTAATATTAAGAAACATGGAGATATTGTTCTTATGAAATTTGTTGGTGCAGGCTTTTATCGTTATATGGTGCGCCATTTAGTTGGAGCTTTACTAGATGTTGGTAGAGGTAAAGTAGATATTAATGTGATAGAAAATATGCTTCTAAATGGAAATCTGAACAAAAAACTTAGTATAGTACCTGCGGATGGCCTTTATTTGGAAAAAATTGAGTTTGACAAATGCTATTAATGGTTGTATAATATAACGAGTTTTAAGGGGGGGATTCTTATGTTAAATGTGATGGATATTGTAACACTTGATGATGATAATAGTTATATAGTTTTGAATGTTACTGAATTAGATGGTGTACGTTATGTGTCTTTAATAGATAAGAATAATATGAGTAATTTCAAATTATTAGAAGAAGTAACAAAAGATGAAGAAGTAATTTTAAGAGAAGTTCTTGATGAAATAAAAATTGAGAAAATAAAATTACAAGTTTTAAAGGAAAGTGCTGAATTGTTAAAAACAATTCAAAAAGAAAATAAAAATTAGGGGGAGAAGTTTATGAAAAGTCCAAAAGAATACAGAATTAGAAAAATAGAAAGGTATAAAAATGAATTACCAAAAGATAAAGTTTTAAGTTTTTTTGTTAAAATTGCAACACTATTTCAACTTGAAATGTGTGGATTGTTTTTAGCTGACTATCTTACTGATTATGATAATGCTATTGCAAGAATTGCAGCATCTGCGGTTTTTGTTGTTTTGGATTTGTTTTATGCAAATAAAAAATATAGTAAGGAAATGAGAAAAGAAAGATTAGAAACTGAATTAAGATTACAAGATAGTTTAAATTTAGATATGGCTAAAGAATGTATAAAACAAGAAATTGATTCTATATCAAATAGACAAAAAAATAGTTTGTGTTGGAGTACTGCTCATTTTGTCATTGGTACAGCATTTATGTTTCTTAGTACTTATGGTAAATTTGATATTGCATTAACTAGTCTAGGATTATATGAATTTTTAAATTCTTTTGATGGTGTAGTAAAACAAATGAATTTACATGAAAGTAAAATGGATTTGCAAGAGTCTTTAGAGTTAGGTGAAATACGAGAAATAAGAAGATAGTTTTATAGATATATTGATAAATCATCCACTGGTCAAATACAAGAAAATGGGATTTAGATGCTCTAATTAGAGTTTGAAATTTAGAAAAATAGTGAAAAAAATATATAAATTTACAAAATCATTAAGAAAATGGCTAAAAACGTTTGACTTTTGGTCATTTTTTTCATATAATTTTAATCGGTACATTTTATTTATGTGATTTGTTTAGTCGTGGGAAAATTAAACAGAAAACATGATGAAAGGATTAGTATATGAAAACATTTATGCAAAAAAAAGAAAATATCGAAAGAAATTGGTATGTTATTGATGCTGAAGGTCAAACTTTAGGTCGTTTAGCTACTAAAGCTGCTCACGTTTTACGTGGAAAACACAAAGTTACTTACACTCCATATGTTGATTGTGGTGACTATGTAATCATTGTTAATGCTGAAAAGGTTGTTTTAACTGGAAATAAGCTAGAAGATAAGAAATATTATAATCATAGTGGATTCCCAGGAGGACTTAGAGAAAGAACTGCTAAAGAAATGATTAATAATTATCCAGAAGAAATGGTTGAAAGAGCTGTTAAAGGAATGCTTCCTCATAATAGACTTGGTAGAGCTATGGGTAAGAAATTATTTGTTTATAGCGGACCTGATCATAAACATGAAGCTCAAAAGCCAAAAGCTTTGGAAGTTAAATAGGAGGAATTATGGCTAAGAAACAAGAATGGACAGCAACTGGTAGAAGAAAAAGAAGTGTAGCGAGAGTTAGACTTGTTGGTGGTACTGGTAATATTACTGTTAATGGTGTTGATGTTAATGAATATATGCCATTTGCAACACTAGTTATGGATTTAAAACAACCATTAGTTGCAACAGGTAATGAAAATAGATTTGACATTGATGTTAATGTAACTGGTGGTGGATTTTCAGGACAAACTGGAGCAATCCGTCTAGGTATTACTAGAGCATTACTTGCATTTGATGCTAATACAGATCAAACTAGAGAAGATAGTTATAGACATATTCTTAAGAATGCTGGATTTGTTACAAGAGATCCAAGGGTTAAAGAACGTAAGAAATATGGTCTTAAGAAAGCAAGAAGAGCTCCACAATTTAGTAAACGTTAGTAGATATTTTGATTTTAATCCTCATGAACATTTGGTTTGTGAGGTTTTTTGATGACATTTATTTAGAAATTTGGTAAAATATTTATGAAATGACTGAGATGGGTGGTTAGTTATGAGAATTAGTAATGAATGGAAAGATTATGAATGTTTGGATGCAGGTAATGGTGAAAAGTTAGAACGGTGGGGTAATATTGTCCTTAGAAGACCAGAACCACTTGCTATGTGGCCAATTGAAATGGATAATGCTTGGAAAAAAGTTGATGGAGTTTATTATAGATTTGTTGATGGTGGTGGACACTGGGAGTTTAATAAAAAATTACCTGATTTTTGGACTGTAAATTATGAAGATTTAAAGTTTAAAGTTAGTCCAACTAATTTTAAACATACCGGTTTATTTCCTGAACAAGCTTGTAATTGGAATTTCATGATGGATAAAATTAAAAATGCCAATAGACCTATTAAAGTTCTTAATTTATTTGGCTACACAGGTGGTGCAACTGTTGCATGTAGTAAAGCAGGTGCAGAACTTGTTGTTCATGTTGATGCTGCGCGTGGAATGGTTGAATGGGCTAAAGAAAATGCAAAACTTTCTGGAATAGAAAATAATTATATTAGATTTTTAGTAGATGATTGTTTAAAGTTTGTTGAAAGAGAAATAAGACGTGGTAATAAGTATGATGCTATTGTTATGGATCCTCCGTCATATGGAAGAGGCCCAAGTGGTGAAGTGTGGAAACTTGAAAAGAACTTAGAAGAACTCGTTAGTAGATGTACTCTTCTTTTAAGTGATAAGCCATTATTTTTCCTTATTAATGCTTATACTACAGGTGTTTCTAGTACTGTTTTACATAATATATTAAAACTAACTGTTGGTAAAACTTATGGCGGCGTTGTTGATGCTGGAGAAATTGGTCTTCCAATAAGTAGGAATGATTTAGTTCTTCCGTGTGGTATTTATGGTAGATGGCAAGATGAATAAAGTTATTTATGAAGATAATCATTTATTAGTGGTGGAAAAACCACAGAATGTACTTGTACAAGCTGATAATACGAATGATTTAGATTTACTTACTAGCTTAAAAAAGTATATTAAGGAAAAATATAATAAACCAGGTGAAGTTTATTTAGGGCTCGTGCATAGACTTGATAGACCTGTTGGTGGTGTTATGGTTTTTGCAAGAACTAGTAAAGCCGCATCAAGGCTAAGTAATATGATAAGAATGCATGAATTTGAAAAAAATTATTTAGCTATTGTGGAAGGAAAAGTTCCTGATGAAGGTGTATTTGAAGATTATTTGTTAAAATTAGAAAATGAAAATAAAACTATTGTGGATAAAAATGGAAAGTATTCTAAATTAAGTTATAAATTATTAAGTTATAAAGATGGACTTAGTTTAGTTAAAATAAAACTTGATACAGGTAGACCTCATCAAATTAGAGTACAATTTTCATCTCGTGGATATGCTTTATGGGGTGATCAAAAATATAATTCTAAGGCAAAAGTAGGAGAACAAATTGCTTTATGGGCTTATGAACTTAGATTTAAACATCCTGTGCGTGATGAAATAATGGATTTTAAATGTAATCCACCACTTAAATATCCATGGACTTTATTTGGAGATGTAATTCATGGCTAATGAAGAAATATTTATGGAATATGTTCGTAGCTTTGATGTTTCTTGTAAATCAATAAATAGAAAAATAAATCATAGTCTTAGAGTAAGCGAAATTTGTAAAAAAATAGCTATATCATTAAATTTGAATGATGAACTTATTGAGGTAGCTGCCTTTATTGGTTTAGTTCATGATATTGGCAGATTTAAACAGTGGGAAATATATCATACATATAATGATTTAAAAAGTGTTGATCATGCTATGGTTGGAATTAAGATTTTATTTGATAATAATTTTATTAAAAAATTTATTGTTGATAATAAATATTATGATATTATATTAAATGCAATTAAGTGCCATAATGAATATATTCTTGATTGTGGGCTTGATGAAAACAGTTTAATTATGTCTAAAATACTAAGAGATGCTGATAAAATTGATATCCTTTATATGATTGCAAATGGAGAAATTAAAATTGAGAAACCTAGTTTGGTTATTACTCAAGAAGTAATTTCTGAATTTTTACAAAAAAAAATGTATTAATAATAAATATTTAAATACTGAATCTGATAAAATCTTACTTAGATTTGCATTAGTTTTTGATTTAAATTATTCTTTTAGTTTAAACTATATTTTAAATAATAATTATTTAAAACTGATTTATAAAAGATTGGAAAATAAAAAAGTAATAAAACCTTATTATGAATTTGCTCAAAAATATTTAGAGGAGGGGTGCTATGGAAAAATATAAAGAAATAGAAAGAAGTATTATAAAACGATTTAGAAAAGAAATATGGGCTAAGTTTGTAAAAGCTGTTAAGGATTATCGCCTTATTAATGAAGGTGATAAAGTTATGGTATGTATTTCGGGAGGTAAAGATTCTTTTTTGCTTGCTAAGTGTGTGGAAGAATTAAAAAGACATGGCGGAGTAAATTTTGATGTTTGTTATGTTTGTATGAATCCTGGATATAATGAAATAAATAAACAAATGATACTTAAAAATGCTAATTTGTTGAATATTAATTTAGAAATGTTTGATAGTGATATATTTGAAGTTGCTAATACTTTAAATGAGAAAAGTCCTTGTTATATGTGTGCAAGAATGAGAAGAGGACATCTTTATAATAAAGCAAAAGAACTTGGATGTAATAAAATTGCTTTGGGTCATCATTTTGATGATGTTATTGAAACAACACTTTTATCTATGTTTTATGGTAGTGAAGTTAAAACTATGCTTCCTAAGTTACATAGCGAAAATTTTGAAGGTGTAGAACTTATTAGACCACTTTATTTGGTAAAAGAAGCAAATATACTTGCTTGGTGTAAATATAATGATTTAACTTTTATTAATTGTGCATGTAAATTTACTGATAGAGTAAGTAAAAGTGATGAACATATTAGCAAGAGAAAAGAAATGAAAGAACTTATTAAGAATCTTAGAGAAATGAATCCTGATATTGATTATAATATATTTAAATCTATGGATAATGTTAATTTGAATTGTGTCCTTGGCACTAGAAAAGATGGAGTTCATAAAAGTTTTATGGAAGATTATGATAAATAAAAAATGAGTTTTAGCTCATTTTTTATTATACATATCAACCCTTTTGGGTAACTTCTGTGCTTTCTTTGCTGTGTCTTCGTTGAAAAGCATTATAGGTTTGATATTAAGGGCTTTTGCAATGTGGTCTATATTTTTACATGTTAAATTAGCATCGCCATTTTCAATGGTACTTATATATGCCATTTTAAATTTTGTTATATTTGCAAATTCTTCTTGAGTTATTTTCTTTTGGTATCTAAACCATTTTGTGTTTAGACCAATTATTTCCATGGAAGTCATTAATTCACCGCCTTATTAAATTATGTCTTATTAAGATATAACTTATTTATAAATATTATAATTTTTATTTTAAATAAACTTAATACCATTAAAACTTATTAATATATATCTTAATAAAATTCTTTACTTTTTATAAATTTAATGTTATTATGAAATTGAAGTGAGGAGTTATACTTATGAAGAATAAAAGATATTGTGATGAGTGTGGGGTTGAAATTAACAGTGAAGATGTTTATTGTCCAAATTGTGGAAATCAAATTAGAGATGTAAGTTATAAGAGTGTAAATTTTGTTTTTGTAATTAAGTTCATATTTAATATAATAAGGTATGTGCTTGGTATTTTGTTTATTGCTTTTGGAATACAATTTTTGCCAAATGTATTAAGAATATTATTAGGAATTAGTCTACTTCCAATTACATATAAAATTATAACTGATAAGTTTGGTAATAAAAAAATTATAATACTATAAGATTTTTTTCCATTATTTTACCTATTTTTTTGTTTTTCTTAATAATTATTCCTATAGATAATGTGGATAATACTATGAAAAATAATGAGAATGAGCCTGTATTGACCAACGAACAAAGAGTTGTAAATGCTGTAAAAAATAAGTTGAAATATAATGAATTATTGCTATTATATACAAAAGATAAAGATAATGATAAATTGGATATTAAGATTAGGGCTTCCATTTCACAAGATGATGAATATCAATGTGCTTTGGATGCAAACGCTTTTGTTAATTATTTTTCTGGTGACAAAAAAATAAATAGTATTCAATACGAATGTACATCTAATAGCAAAATCTTTTTTCAAGTTTTAACTGAAAACGTTTATGATTTATCTAATATAAATACTAAATATTTTGATGAAAATGATACACAAATTTTAACGAGTTTAGAAGAATTGGAGCGAAATTATATTAATAATTATAAAAAAGGATGCAAAAATTATAGTTATAAGGATGTTTTGAGAAATCCTGATGAATATGAGGGTAAAAATGCATATTGGTTTGGAGAAATTGTGCAAGTTATTGATAAAAGAGATAATTATTCAACATTTAGGATAAATGTAAATTGTGAAAGTTATCATTATTTGGATGGCTATATTTGTTCAGATACGATATTTGTTGCTTATACTGGCGACAAAAGTTTTATTGAGGATGATATGGTTAAAATGTGGGGAACTATGAAAGGTACTTATACTGGTACTACAGTTTTAGGTGCTAGTGTAACAATCCCTATGTTTGTGGCAGAATATATAGAATTGCAATAATCTAGTTCTTAGGTTTTGTTTGAGGATTATGATAAATAATTCTTCTTTTTTTATAATATAATTTATTATGAAAAATTATTATGTTAAAATCATGTCTGTTTTTTTGGGGTTATTTATTCTTATGTATGGTTATCCAGTTAGGGCTGATTTACCCCTTCAAGGCAAAGTTATTGTTGTTGATAGTGGTCATGGTGGTCTTGATCCTGGTGCTCTTTATAATGATATTTATGAAAAAGATATAACACTTGCAATTGGTAAGTATTTGGAAAATGACTTAAGTAAAATGGGAGTTACAGTTATTATGACAAGAAGTGATGATAATGATTTAAGTAAAGGGGTTAAAAATCATCGTAAAAAGGCTGATTTTGATGAAAGAATTAAAATTATTAATCAGAAGTTTGTTGATATGTATGTATCTATTCATTTAAATTATTTAACTGATTCTAGGTATTATGGAGCTCAAGTTTTTTATAATAATGATAATAAAAAATTAGCTGAAAGTGTGCAAGAATATTTAAATAAAAATACAAATGGTGATAGAAAGGTAAAAAAAATACCTACTTCAACATATATGTATGATAAGTTAAAAACTAAAGGCATTTTAGTTGAATGTGGTTTTTTATCAAATTCTATGGAAAGAAGTAAGCTTGTAACTAAAGAATATCAAATGGAATTTGCTAGAGTATTATCTGAAGCTATAAGTCATTATTATAATTAAGTTAATATTTCACTTTTTTTTCACAAGTTTTTTACATTATATCCATTAATTAGGTATATATTTATTTTGTCAGTTGTGATATAATGTTTAAAGTAAAGGCGGTATAGTGTGAAATCGAAAACATTTAAAACATTAGATGAACAAATTGACATACTAACTAAAAAGGGTTTAGTGGTTGAAGATATTGAAACTGCTAAAACTGTTTTGTTACGGGAAAATTACTTTTTCTTAAGTGGTTACCGTCATTTATTTATGAGACCAGATGATAATAAGACTTATCTTGAAGGTACAACATTTAATGAGTTATATTCGATGTTTCTTTTTGATAGACAAATAAGAAATATAATTTTTAAAAATATTTTAATTGTAGAAAATAATTTAAAAAGTATACTTGCTTATACAATGAGTAAAAATCATGGATTTAAAGAAAATAATTATTTAAATCCAAATAACTTTGTAAGAGATTCAAGAAGAAATAGACAAATTAATGATTTAATTAGAAAAATGAAAAGACAGATAAGTGTTAATGGTAAACAACATAGTGCAACAGCTCATTATATCATTAATTATGGTTATATTCCTCTTTGGGTTGTTGTTAAGGTTTTATCATTTGGAATAGTTGGTGAACTTTATACAATACTACAGTATCAAGACCAAAAAGAAATTGCTGATGTTTTCGGTGTTAGTATTGATAGTATGGTGGATTATTTACCAATTGTTGCTAATTATCGTAATTTATGTGCTCATGAAGATATTTGTTATGTTAATAGAACTCAAAAGGCTATTGATGATACAAAATATCATAAACTATTGTATATTCCTAAGATAAATGAAGAATATATATATGGGAAGAATGATTTGTTTGCACTAATAATCATTTTAAAACAATTACTTGATGAAGATAATTTTAATTTATTTATTAGTGAAATAAGTTATGAACTTGATAGACTTTCTGGTAAATTAAAGGTAATTAAGATAGAAAAAGTATTACATGAAATGGGATTTCCAAATAATTTTAAAGAAATAGTGAGGTTAGAAAAATGAATGAAGAACAAAACAAACAAAGAAAAAAGATAGTTTATTATTTAATTGCATTTTTTGTAGGATGCTTAGCTATGTATGCTGTTGTGTACTTTTTCCCAACTAGTATAACTGAAAGTATTACTAAACTTGAAAAAGATGTTACAGTTACTGATACAGGTATTGCTGATGCTGTGGAAAAGGTTTATGATGCTGTAGTGGTTGTATCTACTTATAAAGATCAAACCTTGATATCATCTGGTACAGGCTTTGTTTATAAAAAAGATGGTAATAACTATTATATTTTAACAAATCATCATGTTATTGATGGTGGTAATAAAGTTACAGTTACATTTACAAGTAAAGATGTTGAAGAAACTAAAATTGTAGGTTCAGACCAATATGCTGATATTGCAGTTTTAAGTTTAGAAAGTTCAAAAGATTTAGCTGTTGCTGAGCTTGGTAAGAGTGAAAATTTAAGAGTTGGTGATACAGCATTTGCAGTTGGCGCACCACTTGATACTGCTTATTCTTGGACTGTTACAAGAGGTATTGTTTCTGGTAAAGAAAGAGAAGTTGCTGTTTCCCTTAATAATTCTAGAAGTAATGATTACGTTATGAAAGTATTACAAACTGATGCAGCAATTAATTCTGGTAATAGTGGTGGGCCTTTATGTAATAGTAATGGTGAAGTGATTGGTATTACATCACTTAAACTTGTAAGTAGTGGTGTTGAAGGTATGGGATTTGCTATTCCAATTGAAAATGCTATTACTAAAGCTGAACAAATAATAAGTGGTGATTCATATGAATATCCATATTTAGGTATTCAAATGCTAGATATTACAGATGCTTATAGTTTATATCAATATTATGATTTAATTAAATCTTCGGGTCTTTCTAGTGGTGTTCTTGTTGCAAGTATAGAAAAAGGTAGTCCAGCTAGTAAAGCTAAATTTGAAAAAAATGATATAATTACTAAAATAGATGGTAATGATATTAAGAATCTAGCTTATTTAAGATATTATTTATATCAACATAAAGTTGGAGATACTATTAAAGTTACAGTTTATAGAGATGGAAAAACTAAAGAATTAAGTGTTACTTTAGGAACAAATAAGCAAACAACATAGTTTGCTTATTTAACTCTTTGGAGGGTATATGATATTAAAAAGATTTGTCGCATATTTAATTGATATTTTACTTGTTGGTTTTATTGCATCAGCTATTGCAAGTGTTGATGTATTAAATCCTTATTATGATGATTATTTAGATGCTTATGATAAATTTAATGAAACATTAGATAGTATTGATGAAAGTAATGTAATAGAAATAGTTACAAGTAGTGATTTTACTGATGAATATAGAAGTGTTTTAAAGTATGGAGCATGTGCTTCGATAATTTCTGTTTCTTGTTATTTGCTTTATTTTGTTGGTTTTCAAAAATGGAATAAAAATCAAACTATTGGTAAGAAACTTATGAAAATTAAGGTTGTTAATAAAGATGGTAGTGATAATGTAAGTATTTGGAGATATGCCGTAAGAACAATATTTGCTTATAATTTGTTTTTTAATAGTTTAGGTATTTGTATAGCATTTTATTTCAGTGGAAAATCTTTCTTAATAACATTTATGGTTGTTAGTTTGCTGGGATATTTAATTACTTATGCTGGTTATTTAATGATTTTATTTAAGAAAGATGGAAGAGGTATTCATGATATGATTGGTGCTACTAAAGTTGTGGAGGTAAATGATGTCACTTGTGAAAGTTAGGGAATATTTAAAACAATATGGAAAAGATAAAGAAATAATAGAGTTTAATGAGTCTAGTGCAACAGTTAGTGAAGCTGCACATGCTATTGGATGTGGTGAAGCAGATATTGCAAAAACTTTATCGTATATAGTTGATGGTAAATCAATTTTGATTGTCATGGCTGGTGATAAAAGATGTGATAATCATAAATATAAAGCATACTTTCACGAAAAAGCTCATATGATACCAATAGAAAATTTAGTGGAATTAATTGGTCATGAAGCTGGTGGTGTATGTCCATTTGGAGTAAATGAAGGTGTAGATATATATCTTGATGTATCTTTGAAGGAACATGAATTTGTGTATCCTGCTTGTGGAAGTACTAATAGTGCTATTAAACTTTCTATTCAAGAATTAGAAAATCTATCCATGTATAAAGAATGGATAGATGTAACAAATTAATGAAATAATAAAACCAGCAAGTTTAAATGCTTGCTGGTTTTAGTCTTATTCTTGCTTTACCTAAATCTTCTTCAGGTGTTTTGATTGTGTAATCTAAATGCGCATCACTTAATGCATAGCTAAATCTGTTTTTTAATTCATTTACCATATTTGTATAAACCTCAACTGCATTATCATAACGATTTTGCTTAATTAAATCATAGCATGGTAGTATGTATTTATGTGCTAAAACTATAGCATCTATAGTTGGACATTTTGCTAATTCACTGCTTATTACAGGTCCAATAATGTCATATTCTTGAAGTAATGCTCTGCCTGCATTGTTTTTCTTTAAGTAATTATCTCTGATAAATCTTAATGTTTGTAATAGTTCACAATTGTCTTCATATCCAAGAATTTCACATATTATTGTAGTTATAAAGCAACCTGATGGTTGGTAACCTCCTTCAAGTTTTTTTACATAGCTATAGCATGCCTTTTCACTTGCATCTTTATATTTGCAAGTTTCTGTACAGTAATATCTATCTCCCCAGTATTCTTTTTGACTTTTATCAAAATGCGCACAATTTCCGCAGTAATCTGCCATTTTATTATTCCCCCTTCTTGAGTAATATATATTATAGCTATTTTTTAGAAAAAGTCAAGTTTTTAATTGTAAGGCACTTGACAATTTTAAATTAATGTATTAATATTGTATGGCGGTGGTAAATATGGAAGATAGATTACTTTATAATCTAAATTTGTTAAATAAACTTATTGGGAGAGAATTTATCTGTAATAACAAGGATTTGTTTAATGGTGAACCCAGTGCAACTCAGATGATTATTATGGATTATATTTTAAATCATCAAGATGAAGATATTTATCAAAGAGATTTAGAAGAAGTGCTTCACTTAAGAAGAGCCACTGTTTCTGGAGTTCTTCAAACTATGGAAAAACATGGATTAGTTGAAAGAGTTTTGTGTGAGAAAGATGTTAGATGTAAGAAAATTATTTTAAAAGAAAAAGCTAAGAAAATGTTTGATATGAAAAGAATGGAATTCTATAAAATGGAAGAAGTTATTAAAAAAGGCTTAAGTGAAGAAGAAATTGAAATATTTTGTCATATAATAGAAAGTATGCAAAATAATATAAATGAGTATGCAAATAGAAGAAAGGATTAATTATGTTTAAATTATTAAAAAGTTTTAGAAAAAAAGAATGGTTAATTACTATAGTTAGTGTCTGTTTAATAGTTATGCAAGTATGGCTTGAATTAAAGATGCCTGATTATATGTCAAAAGTTACTATTTTGGTGCAAACTGAAGGAAGTAAAATGTCCGACATTTTAATAAATGGTGGGTACATGCTTTTGTGTGCTTTTGGTAGCTTAGTTGGAGCAGTTATTGTTGGTTATTTAATTGCTTTGTTGTCTGCAGGGTTTTCTAAAGAACTTAGAGGTAAACTATTTAGAAAAGTAGAAGAAATGTCTATGAGTGAAGTGAAAGAGTTTTCAACTAATAGTTTGATTACGAGAACTACGAATGATATTACACAAGTAGAAATGTTTGTGGGATTTGGTTTACAATTATTAATTAAAGCTCCGGTTACTGCTATTTGGGCTATAACTAAAATACTTAATAAGAGTTGGGAATGGAGTATGGTAACGGCTGTTGCTGTAGTTATTTTACTCGTTGTAATTGGGATTTTAACAATTATTGTACTTCCTAAATTTAAGATTGTACAAAAGTTAACAGATAAATTAAATGAAGTTACAAGAGAAAATTTAACTGGTATAAGAGTTGTTAGAGCTTTTAATGCTGAAGATTATCAAGAAAAGAAGTTTAAAAATGTAAATGATGATTTAACTAATTTACAATTATTTAATCAAAAATCAATGTCAATTATGTCACCAGTTATGTATTTAATTATGTATATGTTAACACTTATTATATATTTTATAGGTGCTTACCTTATTAAAGATGCAATGATGGCTGATAAAATAGCATTATTTGGAGATATGGTAGTATTTTCATCTTATGCAATGCAAATTATTATGTCATTCTTGATGCTTGCTATGATATTTATGATTTTACCAAGAGCAGAGGTTTCTGCATCTAGAATTAATGAAGTTCTTGATACTGATATAAGTGTTAAGGATGGTAATGTTGAAACTAAAAGTGAAGTTGGTACAATTGAATTTAAAAATGTTTCGTTTAAGTATCCTGATGCCGAAGAGTATGTTTTAAGAAATATATCGTTTAAGGCAAATAAAGGAGATACTGTGGCATTTATTGGTTCAACTGGTTCAGGTAAATCAACTTTAGTTAATTTGGTTGTAAGATTTTATGATGTTACTGAAGGAGAAATACTTGTTGATGGTATAAATATTAAAGATTATAAACTTGAATATTTATATAAATTAATTGGCTATGTGCCTCAGAAGGCAGTTATGTTTAATGGAACAGTTAATTCTAATATTGCTTATGGAGACGCTAAAGAAGTAATAACTGATAAAGCAGTAAAGGAAGCAGCAAAAGTTGCACAAGCAGATGATTTTGTGTCAAAAATGGATGATGGATATGCATCTCATATAGCTCAAGGTGGTACGAATGTTTCTGGGGGTCAAAAACAAAGACTTGCTATTGCACGTGCTATAGCTAAAAATCCTGAAATATATATTTTTGATGACTCATTTTCTGCTTTAGATTATAAAACTGATGCTGTTCTTCGTGAAGAATTAAAGAAATATACAAAGGATGCAACTAGTTTAATAGTTGCTCAAAGAATTGGTACAATAATGAATGCTGATAAAATAATAGTTCTTGATAATGGAACATCTGTAGGTGTTGGTACACATGAAGAATTATTAAAGAGTTGTGAAGTTTATAAAGAAATTGCTTTATCACAACTTTCAAAGGAGGAATTAGATAATGCCAAGACCAAATAGAGAAGTAGAAAAAGCTAAAGACTTTAAAGGTGCTATTAAAAGGTTAATTAATGAATTGTCTGGGTTTAAAAAATTAACTATAGTTGCGTTAGTTCTAGCAGCTTTAGGTTCTATTCTTACTATAGTAACACCTGATATTTTGTCTAATTTAACTGATGAAATATCAAATGGTTTAGTTATGAATAAAGATAATTTTGAAAAAATTACAAAAGAAGTAACTGGTAGTTTAAATGAAGAAAATATTAATAAAGTTGTTAAAATGGACTTTAGTGAAAAAAATATAACAAGTATTATGATGGATAATGGTATTTCTTCAGAAGATAAGGAAAGTTTTCGCAAATTACTTGGAGAAATGCAAAGTAATTCTGGTAATAAAGTTAAGTTAATTGCTAATATTCCAGATAGTATTTTACATAAACTTGTTGTAAGCAATAAGGAAGATACCATTAAATTTATTAAGAGCTTAAATGGTAATGTGTTAGTTCCAGATAGTATTGCTAAAGAAATATTCAAAGAATTTAAAATTGATGGTGTTAAAATAAGTGTAAGTGATCAGAGGGAATTTTTGGAAATAGTTAGTGGTATGAATGAAAATATGGATGCAACTAGTATATATGCAGAAGTAGATGAAATGCCTAGTTCTATAAAGTCACTTGTTGAACCATATATGAATATTGATAAAATAAAAAATATAGCTATAGTTTTAGTTACTATTTACTTGATTAGTGCAATATTTACTTATTTTGAGTCAATACTTATGTGTGATGTTTCAAATAATTTTGCTAGAAAACTACGTGGTAATATTTCAAGTAAAATAAATAAGTTACCACTTAAATATTTTGATAAACATGCAATTGGTGATATTTTATCAAGAGTAACAAATGATGTTGATACAATTGCTCAATCTATGAATCAATCATTATCAACTTTGGTTAGTGCAATTACATTATTTGTGGGAACTACAATCATGATGTTTGTAACGAACTGGGTTATGGCTATTACAGCAATACTTGCAAGTTTATTTGGGTTTGCTTTTATGGCAGCTATTTTAGGTAAATCTCAAAAATACTTTGTGGCTAAGCAAAAAGAACTTGGGGATTTAAATGGACATATTGAAGAAGTATATTCAGGACTTAATGTAGTTAAAACATATAATGGGCAAAAAATATCAAATGAAAAGTTTGATGAATTAAATGATAAATTATATAAAGCTAATTGGAAGAGTGGTTTTTTATCTGGACTTATGATGCCTATGATGAATTTTATTGGTAATTTTGGTTATGTTGCAGTATGCGTTGTTGGGGCACTACTTGCCTTAAATGGTTATATTAGTTTTGGCGTAATCGTTGCATTCATTGTTTATGTAAGATTATTTGTTTCTCCACTTTCTCAAATAGCTCAAGCTATGACTAGCTTACAATCAACTGCAGCAGCTAGTGAAAGGGTATTTGAATTTTTAGATGAAAAAGAAATGCATGATGAAAGCAAATTAACAAAAATCTTAGATAAAAAAGAAGTAAAAGGTAATATTGAATTTAAAAATGTTGAATTTAAATATGATGGTAATGAAACTCCAACAATTAAGAATTTTAGTGCTAAAGCTAAAGCTGGTCAAAAAATAGCTATTGTTGGACCTACAGGTGCTGGTAAGACTACGATGGTAAATTTACTTATGAAGTTCTATGATATTAATAGTGGAGAAATACTTATTGATGGTGTTTCTACCAAAGAATTAACAAGGAATAATATTCATAGGTTGTTTACTATGGTTCTTCAAGATACTTGGGTATTTAATGGTACTGTTAGGGATAATATTGTTTATAATGCTGAAAATATAACTGATAACGAAGTTGAAACTGTTTGTAAAACTGTTGGACTTGACCATTTCATTAAAACCTTACCTGATGGGTATAATACTATATTAAGTGATAATGACTCTGTTTCTGCAGGTCAAAGACAACTTTTAACTATTGCCCGAGGTATGTTGCAAGATGCACCATTCTTAATTTTGGATGAAGCTACTAGTAATGTTGATACGAGAACTGAAGAATTAGTGCAAAAGGCAATGGATAAATTAACTCATGGTAAAACTTCATTTATAATTGCCCACAGATTATCAACAATAAAAAATGCTGATTTAATACTTGTTATGAATAATGGTAATATAATTGAGCAAGGAAATCATGAAGAACTTATGAAACGTAAAGGCTTTTATGCGGATTTGTATAATTCCCAATTTAAGTTATAAAGAGTGCTTAGGCATTCTTTTTTTGAAAATGTAATAATTTATTTTTTTTACATTATGAAAGCATTTAAAACTAAGTATTTTTATGATATACTTGAGTTGAATTTAAATTTGAAAAAACTATATATAGGTGTTATAATAATTCCTAATTTAGGAGGTGACTTTTTTGCATAATAAAATTTTGATAGTAGAAGATGATACAGATATAGTAGAACTTCTTAAACTTTATTTAGAAAGTAATGGTTTTGAAGTGACATCAACATATGATGGACTTGAAGCTTTGGATGCTTTTAAAAAGGGTAATTATGATATTATAATTGCAGATTTAATGATGCCCGGTTTAAATGGTTATGAACTTATTAAAATTGTAAGAGAAACAAGTAATATTCCAATTGTCATTGCATCTGCTAAAAATATGGATAGTGATAAGGTTCTGGGACTTGATATAGGTGCTGATGCTTATATAACTAAACCATTTAATCCTTTGGAATTAGTTGCTTATGTTAAAGCACTTCTTCGTAGATATTATGAATTCAAAAGTTCTAATAATGAAATTAATACCTTAAATGTTGGTGAACTTTCTCTTGATTTAAGCAAATACATCTTTATGAAAAATAATAAAATTGTGCCTCTTACATCGACTGAAATTAAAATACTGGCAATGATGATGAAGTCACCCGGTAAAGTATTTACGAGGAGCCAAATTTATGAATGTATTAATGGAGATTTTTATGATACTGATGATAATACTATGATGGTACATATTTCAAATATAAGGGGGAAAATTGAGGATAATCCTGCAAAACCAGAGTATATAAAAACAGTTAGGGGGTTAGGTTATAAGCTTGAAAACAAAGAAGAGTTATAGTTTTAGCAAATATATTATTATTCAATTTGCTATTTACACATTAATTATTTTAGGTGTTACTTTATTAACATATTTATCAATTAATTGGAGGCTTAACAATAGTTTTTTAGTATTGGATGATTTTCTTCTTTATAAAGAAAAACTTGAGTATGAAGATTATGATGGCATTCCGATGGCTAAGTTTCCTGGATGTGATTTTGCCATATATGATGAAAATAATGAACTTATTTATACCACAGATGGTGATGTAAATGATATTGTCGATGGTGCTGACTTAGAGTTTGTTAATGATTATAGTGGAACATATTATTATAATATTTTTAATTACAAAGAAAAAAATAGAGATAAGATTTATAAAATTTATAAAACTTTATATGATACTGAAAGTAATGAAGAAATTGTGGTTGGAAATGCTAAATTAAATGAAGACTTGGAAATAGTTGATGGCAATCTTTTTAATGAGAAAAATAGTTTAACTGAAAGAGAACTTGATTTATTAAATGGGTATTATAATGATGAACAAATGGTAGAAAAATATGAATTTACTACATCTTATGATTATGATACTGAAATTGGTGGGAAAAGAACTTTGCTTTTTATGTCACCGACATTTACATCAGAGAGCTATGATACTGCGGTTGCTGATGCTAATAAAGTGTGGTTTATTTCTATTCCAATTTTAATAATAATTATTATAATTGAAACTTATATATTTAATCGTAGAGTCAAAAAAAGTTTAAAAGAGTTAAATAGAGTTATTTCATCTTATGAAAATGAAGAGATAATTGTTAAAGATACTAATTTACCAAAAGAATTTGATGAAGTTGCGGAAAGTTTTGAAAATTTAATGGAAAAGTTAAAGAAATCTAATGAAGAAAAAATGAAAATTTATGAAGATAAACAAAGGTCTATTGCTAATTTATCTCATGATTTAAAAACCCCCCTTACAGTTATTAGTGGTTATTCAAAGGCCTTTTTAGATGATTTGGTACCAGATAATAAGAAAAGACGTTATATGGAAAGCATCAATAAAAAAGCACTTGTTGCAACAGATGCTATTGACTCACTGTTTTTGTATACACATATGAATAATTCCGAGTATAATTTATGTAGAGAAAAAATTGATATAGTAACATTTACTAAAGAATATTTAGCGGAAAAATATAATGAAATTGAGTCTGCTGGTATGGATTTAGAATTAGATATTGAAGAAAATAAAATAATGTTTGATGTCGATAAAAAAGCTTTCATAAGGATTTATGAAAATATAATAAATAATTCTATTAAATACAATAAAAAAGGAACAAAGATATATTTTAAAATGTGGAAAGATAAAACTTTAAATATAGTAATCGGGGATAATGGTATTGGAATTGATAAAGAAATAAAGGATAAATTATTTGAACCGTTTGTTACAAGTAATAAAGCTAGGACATCTGGTGAGGGTACTGGACTAGGACTTGCAATTGTTAAAAACTTTGTGGAACTTCATGATGGTGAAATAGTTTTAGTAAGTAAAACACATAAAAAAATGAAGACTGAATTCTTAATGAAATTCAAAATTTAATAAATAATTTGTTGCTAAAACAAAGCAAGCATATACATGTATATACTTGTTTTTATGCTGTAATAAATAACAACATAAGAAAAGCATCTAAATCAACGGGGTTGGTTTAGATGCAAACCACTAAATTGGTAGCATCCAATCTCGGCAAAAACTGGATGTTCCTTTTATTATATGCAAATCTTCTTTGCTAAATACATAATAACATAAATGTGGCTAAAAGTCAAATTCAATTTCTTAATAAAAATTAAGGTTTGGTTAAGAAATAATTTATTATATTAATGTATAATTATTTTGAGGTAAAAATGTATGAAAAACGTATTAGAATATTTAGAAAATATTAGTAATGATAATAAAGTAATTGATAAAAATGGAAGTATTACTTATAAAGACTTGCAAGTGGTTAGTAAAAAAATAGGTAGTGGACTTGCTAAGTATGTTAAAAATAACGACCCCGTTCCAGTTTATATGGAAAAAGGGATTTCTTGTCTTGAAGTTTTTATGGGAAGTTTATATGCTGGTGGCTTTTATAGTTTACTTAATGCAGGGCTTCCAAAAATGAGACTTGAACAAATAATTAATGTTTTAGATGTAGATTATGTTGTTACTGATAATGAACATTTGGAAAGTGCTAAAGAATTTTTTCCTAATAAAAAGTTAATACTTTATGAAGATTTGGTTAATAGTGAAATAGATGAAGAATTACTTGCTGGTATTAGGGCTAAAAAACTTGATGTTGATCCAGTTTATGCAAATTTTACAAGTGGTTCAACAGGTGTACCTAAGGGTGTTGTAGTTGGAAATCGTTCAATTATTGATTTTATAGATAATTTTACAAGTACCTTTGGGATTAATGAAACTGATATTATTGCTAATCAAGCCCCATTTGATTTTGATGTTTCTGTTAAAGATATATATCCAGCGCTAAAAACAGGAGCAACACTTGTTATTGTTCCTAAAGAATTATTTTCAAGGCCTGCTGAACTTATTGATTTTTTGGTAGAACATAAAGTTACAACGATGACTTGGGCAGTGTCTGCGCTTTGCTTAATTTCGACATTTCATGGTTTAGATTATAAAGTGCCTGAAACAGTTAAAAGAGTTATGTTTAGTGGTGAAGTTATGCCAATGAAACATTTGAAGGAATGGATGAAACACTTGCCAAATGCAACTTTTGTTAATTTGTACGGACCAACTGAAATTACATGTAATTGTACTTATCATATTATTGATAGAAATCGTGAATATGAAAAAATACCTGTTGGTATACCATTTAATAATGAAGATGTTTTCTTGTTAGATGAGAATAATAAATTGGTTGTAAATAGTGAAATTAAGGGAGAAATATGTGTACGAGGTAGTGCGCTTGCACTTGGTTATTATAAAAATAAAGAACAAACTGATAGAGCATTTGTTAAAAATCCATTAAATGATAAGTATATAGAATATATTTATAGAACTGGAGATTTAGGTTATTATGAAAATAATGACTTGTATTTTGGGGGAAGAAAAGACTTTCAAATAAAATATATGGGACATAGAATTGAGCTAGAAGAAATAGATAAAGCCATTGGTGGTTTTGATGGTGTAGAAAGGGTTTGCTCTATATTTAAAGAAGAAAAAAGTAAACTTTATGCCTTTTATATTGGTGACATTGAAGTAAAAGAATTACATGAAAAGTTATCTAAAGAATTACCTGTATTTATGATACCTAGTAAATTTGTTAAATTAGAACAAATGCCATTAACTAAGAATGGCAAGATTGATAGAAAGAAGTTGGAGGAATTTATATGATGGATATTAAAACTATTGAAAGTATTGGAACACCATTTTATGTGTTTGATATTGATGTTTTGAAAAATAGAATAAATTATCTTAAAAGTATGTTGCCAAAAAATGTACATTTATGTTTTGCAATGAAAGCTAATCCTTTTGTGGTTAAAGAAATAGAGGATACCATAGAAAAGTATGAAATATGTTCTTATGGTGAATGGAATATTGCAAATGAGCTTGGCGTTGCACATGAAAAAATGGTTATATCAGGTGTTTATAAAGATGAAACTAGCATGGAGAATATAATTAATCATTATAAACATGGTGAAGTTATTACAATTGAATCATTAAATCAAATAAAATTAGTTGATAAAATAACTAAAGATAAAAATGTTGTTGTGGATGTAATTTTAAGACTTACAAGTGGTAATCAATTTGGTATGAGTGAAGAAGAAATAATATCTATTTTGGAAAATAGATTAAAATATAATATGTTAAATATCATGGGTATTCAATATTTTTCGGGAACTCAAAAAAAATTATCAAGAAGAATTATAAAAGAACTTGAATATGTTGATGACTTTGTTCAAAAATTAAAAAATGAATTAGGTTTTGTAACTGAAGAGTTAGAGTTTGGACCTGGTTTTCCAGTTATGTATTTTGAAGCAGAAACTGATTTTGATGAAAATACATACTTAATGGAAATTGCTGATAAGATAAAAAATTTAAAATATCAAGGTCATATTACAATGGAACTTGGAAGAAGTATTGTGGCATCATGTGGAAGTTATTATACTAAAGTTGTTGATAAAAAAACAAATAAAGAAGGAAATTTTGCTATTTTAGATGGTGGTATGCATCATATTGTGTATTATGGTCAAATGATGGCAATGAAAAAGCCTATGTTAGATGTAATTCCTAAAAGAAATGGTAATGAAGAAAATTGGAACTTAGTTGGAGCATTATGTACAATTAATGATTTAATTGTTAAAGGACTATCTGTTAATGGTTTAGAACTTGGTGATGTATTTGTGTTTAAGAATACTGGAGCTTATGCAATGACTGAAGGAATTAGTTTATTCTTGAGCCGTGATTTACCTAAAGTTGTATTTGTTAAAGATGGTAAAATAGAAATAGTTAGAAGTAATATTCATACTTATAAATTAAATATGCCATTCAAAGGAGGTGAAAATTAATGGAAAAATTAATAGAAATATTAGAAGATTTAAATCCTGAAGTTGATTATAATACTTGCATTAATTTAATAGATGGACATTATTTAGATTCACTTGCAATTTTATCACTAGTTGCTGAAATTGAAGAAGAATTTGATGTTGTAATTCCAACAGTTGAAATAATTCCTAGTAATTTTAACTCTGCTCAAAGTTTGTGGGCTTTAATTGAAAGATTAAAGGAAGAAGATTAGTATGCAATATTGTAGTTTAGTTTATTTGGCTGCTTTTTTGCCAATTACGCTATTGATATATGCTTTAACTAATAAGAAGAAAAGATGGCTTGTTTTACTTATAGCAAGCTATATTTTCTTCTTATCTTTAAGTGGTAAGTTAATTGTGTATTTACTATTTTCTACACTTTCAATTCATCATTTTGGGTTATGGCTTGATAGATTAAATAAAGATAGAGATAAAGAAGTAGAGTTAAATAAGGAAAATAAAAAAGAAATAAAAGAATTATATAAGAAAAAAATGGGAAGAGTAGTGTTACTTTCTGTAATTATTCATATTGGTTTGTTAGTATGTTTAAAATATACAGGCTTTTTTGGTGAAAATATTAATAATTTATTAGAAATTTTAAATTTTGATTTTAGATTTAAGATACCTAAAATATTAATACCTATTGGTATATCTTTTTATACTTTGCAAGGACTTTCTTATATATTTGATGTTTACAAAGGGAAAATTGATGCTGATACTAATTTAGGTAGACTTGCTTTGTTTATGTCATTTTTTCCATGTATTATGGAAGGACCAATTTGTAGATATAGTGATACCGCAACTAAGCTTTATGATGGTGAAGATTTAACTTACAAGAATTTGGCTTTTGGTGCTCAAAGAATACTATGGGGATTATTTAAGAAAATGATTATTGCTGATAGGCTTAACCCTTTTATAGAAAAAATATTTTGTGAATATAATTCTTTGGATGGTGGAGTAATACTTTTGGGGGCAATATTTTATACAATTCAACTTTATGCAGATTTTTCCGGTACAATTGATGTTGTAATAGGTTCTGGTGAACTGTTTGGAATATCTTTGCCTGAAAATTTTAGACAACCATTCTTTAGTAAGAATATATCTGATTTTTGGACAAGATGGCATATTACTTTGGGAACTTGGTTTAGAGATTATATCTTTTATCCAGTTTCGCTTTCTAAACCTATGAAGAAAATGACCCTTAATTTAAGAAAAATTTTAGGTAATCATTTTGGACCTTTGGTAGCTGGAAGTGTAGCACTTTTATGTGTTTGGCTTTCAAATGGATTATGGCATGGAGCAGCATGGACTTTTGTTTTCTTTGGTATATATCATTTTATACTTATTGTTTTAGGTAATATTTTTACACCATTTATTATTAATGTTTGTAAAAGACGGCATATTACTAGAACTAGTAAGCCATATGTGTTTATGCAAATAATTAAAACTAGTATTTTAGTTGTATTTGGTGAGCTTTTCTTTAGAGCAACTACTTTATCAAGTGGTTTTGCAATGTTTAAAAAGATATTTACTGATTTTAGCTTTGATTCGTTAAAAATGGGAACTATTTTTAAACTTGGATGTGATAGAGCTGATTTTACAATTATTATACTTGCTTTAATTATTATATTTATTGTTGGTTTACTTAAAGAAAAAGGAATTAATGTAAGAGAATTAATTGCAAAGCAAAATATATTTGTTAGATGGACTTTGTATTATTTGCTAATTATTGCTATTGTAATTTTTGGAGCTTATGGGTTTGGTTATGCACCAGTTGACCCGATATATGCAAATTTTTAGGGAGGTATTATGAAAAATTATTATAAACCTATAGTTTTTGTTATTATTTTATTTTTTATATTACTTGGAATTTCACATTTTTTTGTTCCAAAAAGTAATGCTAAAGGTAATGGTATTCATGAGGCACGAGCAAATGGTGTTTTTGGTGAAGCAAAAGATACTATTGATGTTTTAGTAATTGGAGATAGTGAGTCTTTTACGAGTATTTCTCCATTACCTATTTGGAATAAATATGGTTTTACTATGTATAATGGTGGTGTTTCAAGACAATATTTGGTTGATACATATGATTATTTAAATAAAGTTTTAAAAAATCAAAGTCCAAAGGTTGTACTTCTTGAAGCAAATGCTATTTATAGAAAAATGAATGTTAATAACGTGTTATCAACAAAAAGTCAAAGCATTTTACCAATTTTTCAATATCATGATAGATGGAAGAGTATGACAAGTAATGATTTTACTAAAAAAATAAAATATACATGGACTGATGAATTAAAAGGTTTTTATTATAATATAAGTGTTGTTCCACCAAAAAGTGTAGGAGATTATATGAAAAATAATAAAAAAAGAACTGGTATAAATTCTATTAATAAATACTATTTAGATAAAATAATTGATAAATGTCATAAAAATGATATAAAAATAATTTTATACACTGTTCCTAGTACCCTTAATTGGAATGAAAAAAGAGATGAAGAAGTTACAAAATATGCTAAAAGTAAAAATATTGAATATTTAGATTTAAATTTATTGGTTAATGAACTGGGGATAGATTGGGATCAAGATTCTCGTGATGGTGGGGACCATTTAAATTATTATGGTGCTGTTAAAGTTACGGAATTTATGGGTAAATATTTATATGATTTAAATATACTTCCGAATCATAAAGGCGATGCTAAATATGATGGTTGGAATAAAGCCTATGAAAAATATGAAAATAAGATACTTAGTAAAAGTATAAGTATAACTAATATTTAATAAGAAAATTTGTTGTATAATTATTTTGGTATATGAAAAGAGATGTTTTATTCTCTGAAAAGGGCTGTTATTATAACAGTCCTTTTAAATTAGTTTTTCTATTTCTTCTTTGGTTAATCCAGTTATTTCAACTATTTCATCAACAGGATAGCTTTTTTTTAGCAAATTAATTGCAATTTCAGCTTTTCCCTCGGCTTTACCTTCGGCAAGCCCTTCATTCTTTCCTTTAGCTTTTCCTTCAGCAAGAGCCTCTCTACGCACTAATTCATCTCTGGTATTTCTAACTAACATTTCATCTTCTTCTGGTGTAAGACCATAAACAAAAGCAGCATCACTATTTAATCTTTTCAAATTATCAACACTCTCCTTAATGATAGCGTTATTCATTTTCTTAGAATACTTTTCTAATTCTTCCTCATCTTTTATACCTATCATAGTTAAAATCGGGGCTTTCATAACGCTTTCTATGTCATTATCATACCAGAGTTTAGCAAACTTTTCAACATTAATTTCATAATATTTAAACCTTGGATCAAGTTCTTCCTCGTGGCTTTTATCATATATGGTATAACATTTTATTAATGGTGTATCTATCCTAACATTATAATTGAGAGAAATATGGATAAATTCTGATTCGATATCATATTTTTCTCCGGCGATGGTGTATTGACTACAGAAAGAAAAGTAATAATTCATATTTCTTATTTTATCTGCTTCACTATAGGTAGAATTAAGTTCTAAATTAATTTTTCTTTTTCCAGCTTCAAGAAGTAAATCTACTCTTTTATACCTTTCTTTTTTCCTTCTGGCATTAAGTTCAACCGGAATAAACTTTATTATTCTATCAACTTTAGTTTCCAAACATTCACCTAGAAGCTCACATAGTAATTCAGTTTTTTTCTTATCCTCTCCGACGAATATAGCCTTAAACATTTTATCATAATTAAATCCATAAAATATTTTTTCTTTTGTTTCATTTAACATAAAATTTTCCTCCTTTGTATAAGACTCTATTCTAAGTTTGAAACATCAAAAAAGTCAAGAAAAATCGGTCGACATAGTTCGACAATTATTTTAAAAACGTAGTTTTTACCTAGGTTTTATGGGCACTCTTTTCTATCAAGCATAAAAAAATTTATCAAAAAAAGTACTCACAACGAGTACTTTAAAATACTAACATAACTGAAATATAAATTACTAGTAAAAGTACACTAATAACAGATATTCCCATTACATTTATTTTATTATCATCTTTCATATCACATTCACTTTATCAGTATATCAACTATTACATACTATTACAAGTAACAAATATTAAATTTTACATTTGGTTGTCATTAATAAAACAAGTTTTGCTTTCATCACAACTAATCGGTTCATAAACTGTACCAGCAAACCAAACTTCTTTGTTATCTTTATCACGAATAATAAACATATATGGTTTATCAAAAGTAATATCTATTTCTTCAACTGGAACATCGTAATCATACTCAAATGAACAATTTACATCACCAGCACCACCAACCACTGTTGCAGCAGCAGCCTTAATCCCTTCATTAGAAAATTCGATATTAGCTTTGTGCTTTGCTTCACTTATATATAAACTCTTATCACTACTTAAATTAATTAAATTAGCATGATTTGGAACAAAAACATTGGTAACACCTAAAGACTCTAAATCTTTTTGAAGTTCAAGTTCATATTCAAACTTAAATATTGGCATAAGTCCTGTAATTCTTGTAATTTTTCCTTTTGTAAAATTATTTAATTCAATTGTTTTTAACTTACTTATATAATTATTAAGTTTTTTTGCATCGAGAGTTTCAACAAATTTATCAAGTGAACCATTCTTTGGCATAAAACCAATATATTCAAGTGATAACCCATTATAACTTTTTAAATCTTTTTGAAAAACTTTTATATCATCATCTACATAAAAAGTATAATCTGTTGATGAACCTACATCCTTATACCCCTTATCAATTTCTTTAATATATCTATTTAGAAATACATTTGTATCTTCATAATCACTAGGATCACAATTACCTTCAGATTTCCATTTATCATAAGCACTACCAACAGTTTTTCTAATATTTACTTCACCAATCTCACTTACAATATCATAATTATTAATTGATGATGCTATCTCTAAACCATTAACTAAAGTTTGATTATTAAATTTAATATACTTATAATAATTTGAATCTAACCATGAAACACCAGCATAATAATCTTCATGAGGATAAGATACTGAAAAAGCATCATAATATGAAGAATGTTCTTCATCATAAAGTGTTCCTTCTGGAACGGGCTGAATAACATATTTCCAATCCATATCAATTGCTAATGCATTAACTAGGAAGAAAAGATTATCGTTTGTATCATCAAGCATATTAGGTATTAGACCCAAAGTCTTATCATTTATCCACTTATTAATATTATCAGGGCTTTTAAAATTATCATATATTATTTCCGCATTATATTTTTCTTTAAGTAAATTTATATATTCATCTTTAATATTCTTTCTATAATCATTTCTAATAAACATACCATTTGCAAAAGATACATTACTACTATTCGGATATTTTTTAGTATTATAATTTCCAATAATATTTTCTATTTGTTTTTTACTATCACCATCTGTTCCATCTTTTAGCATACTTAATGCATATTTAATAGAAAGAGGACTATAAATCTTATTCTTATTATTATTTTCTTTTTGCATAAAATATAAATCAAAACTACTTAAAGCATTATCACTTATTTTATATTCTGAATTACTATTTTTAACGCTAGTATCAACAGTTGTAAAAATATTCTTTTTAAATATAAAAAACACTACAATACTTATTATAAGTAAACCCATTATAACCCCAACAATGATTATTATTTTTTTATTCTTTTTCATAATTTTCCTTTCTTATTTTTGACACTTTGGACAAAAATATGTACTTCTGCCACCAATTTTAATATTCTCTATGAGTGTTCCACACACTTTACATTCCTCACCTTCTCTTTTATGAACCATCAAATGTTGTTGAAATCTTCCCGTAACACCTAAAGATGAAGTATAACTTTTAATCGTCGTTCCTCCATCTTTAATCGCTGCATCAATTATTTTCTTACTAGCCTTAACTATTAAATCACACTCTTTCAAACTAATATCTTTACCAAGTTTATTTGGATTAATCCTAGCATCAAACATAACTTCATTAGCATAAATATTACCAAGACCACTAATAATTGTTTGATCTAAAAGTAAACTTTTAATAGGTATATTCTTTTTATGTATTTTATCATATAAATACTCTTTAGTGAGTTTATCACTATTAGCTTCAATACCTTGTTTTTTTATAGCTCCCACTTTATCAATATCAATCTTTTTAACTAAATTCATTCTTCCAAATTTTCTTGTATCATGATATCTTAAATCAGTTCCATCTTCAAAAGATATTATTATATGTTCATGCTTAACTATATCATCTGTACTTTTTTTAACAAAATACTTACCTTCCATTCTTAAATGACTAAGCAAATAATAATCATTTAAATCAAACATAAGCCATTTGCCAATTCTATCAATATCAATAAATTTTCTACCTATCAAAATATCTTTAAAGTCATTAATATCACTTTCAATAATCTTTGGATAAATTATATTTACATCCACTATTTTCTTATTTAAAATCATACTTTTTAAAGTATTTCTAACTGTTTCTACTTCTGCTATTTCTGGCATACTATTACCTCACTTTGCTTCATACCAATTAGTACCTGTATCTATTTCTACTTTTAAAGGGACATCTAGTTTATAAACATTCTCCATTTCTTCTTTAACAATTTTCTTTATTTTATCAAGTTCTTCATTTTTACAATCAATAACTATTTCATCATGTACTTGAAGGAGTATTTTACTAGTTATGCCATTATTTTTAAATCTATTATAAACTTTTATCATGGCCAGTTTCATAATATCAGCACTAGTACCTTGAATTGGTGTATTCATTGCCATTCTTTCTCCCATTTGTTTAATTAAATAGTTTGGATTATTAATTTCTTCTATAACTCTTCTTCTACCAAATAGTGTTGTAACTCCACCAGTCTTTCTAGCTTCTTCTATTCTCTTATCTGTATATTCTTTTACTTCTGGATAAAGTACATGAAATTTATCTATATATTCTTCTGCATCTTTTCTTGAAATATGTAAGTTTTCCCCTAAACCAAATCCACTTATACCATAAATTATACCAAATATTACAGCTTTAGCACATCTTCTCATTTGTTTTGTTACAGCTTCTTCAGGTACTGCAAATACTTCACTTGCAACATGTGTATGAATATCTTCATTATTATTAAAAGCTTCGATTAAACTTGGACATTTAGATAAAGATGCCATAACTCTTAATTCAACTTGACTATAATCACTACTTAAGAAACAATCATTCTCAGGAACAAAAGCTTTTCTTATCTTTCTTCCTAGTTCTTCCCTTACAGGTATATTTTGTAAATTTGGATCAGTTGATGAAAGTCTTCCTGTTCTTGTTAAAGTTTGCTTATAAATTGTATGTATTTTACCATCATCTAAAATATAGTTTGCTAATCCTTCAATATATGTACTTTTAAGTTTAGCTAAATTTCTATATTCAAGTATTTTTTCTACGATTGGATGTTTATCAACTAACTTTTCTAAAACTTTAACATCAGTTTTATAACCTGTTTTATTTTTCTTACCCTTAGCTATTTCTAATTTTTCAAAAAGAATTTCTCCGAGTTGTTTTGGACTACCAATATTAAATTCTTCTCCTGCTAGTTCATATATTTCTCTAGTTAGAAGTTCAAGTTTTACTTCAAGTTCTAAAGACATATCTTTAAGTATGTCATCTTTACAAATTATACCAGTAGTTTCCATATCTGCTAGAACTTTAACTAAAGGCATTTCTATATTTTCATATAAATCCATACATTTATTTTCTTCTAACTTTTTCTTATATTCATCATTATTATCATAAATAAATCTACTTCTTTTTATTACTTCCATTTCTATACTACTAAATTTATCCTTTTTCATATTTTCATAATATAAAAAATCTTCATTTGTTTGATTTGCTAAATATGCTAAATCATCTTTAATATTTAAATTTAAAAGATATGCTTCGATCATTAAATCATCTACAAAATTTATATCTATTTTAGAACAACATAACACTTTTTTAGCATCATAAGTTATTACATCTAAAAACTTAATTTCATCAAGAACACTTATTACATTTTTACCATCAACATAATAATTATTTAAACTATCACTTATACCCATTCCCAGTATATGCCCAATATGATAGTTTTCATTATCAAGCATTACTTCAATTGCTATTCTTTTATCTAATTTAATATCTTTTATACTACTTATAGTTTTAAATTCAAAGCTTTTTTCTTCTTTTTTTACTTCCATATTTTTTAAAAATGAAAAGAATTCTAAATCTTTAAAAAGTTCAACTAATTCATTAGTTACTTTTTGTTCATATTTTAAATCTTCCAGAACTATATTTAAAGGCACTTCTCTATATATAGTTGCTATCTTTTTACTTATAAAAGCCATTTCTTTATCATTTTCCAACTTCTCTTTAGTTTTACCAATTATTTTATCTATATTATCATATAAATTTTCTAAAGATTTATACTCTTGCAATAATTTTAAAGCTGTTTTTTCTCCGATACCTTTTACACCAGGTATGTTATCAGATGAGTCCCCCATTAAAGCTTTTAAATCAATCATTCTAATTGGTTCAATACCATAATCTTGTACAAAAGTTTCATGATTATATCTAATAAAACCACTTTGTTTTAAAAGTTTAACTTCTGTTTCATCACTAATTAACTGAAGTAAATCTTTATCACTTGATACTATAACTGATGCAAAATCTTTATCTTCTTCAGTCATTCTAACAATAGTACCTACGATATCATCAGCTTCATATGGAGCAAGTTCAAAATGTTTAATTCCCATTTTATCAAGTATATCTCTTGCAATTGGCATCTGTATTTTTAATTCTTCTGGAGTATCTATTCTTCCTTCTTTATAAAAATCATATTCTTCTTTTCTAAAGTTTTTACCTATATCAAAAGCAACAGCCATATAACTAGGTTTTTCTTCTGCAATAATTTTATTCATCATTGAAACAAAGCCAAATAAAGCATTAGTAGGCACCCCTTTAGAGTTCTTCATCATATTGCCAGTATAAGCAGTTGCATAATAACTTCTAAACATTAAGTTATTTCCATCTATTAAAATAAGTTTTTTTACCATCCTTATCACCCTTGTATATATGATACCATTTTAATCAAGAAAAAGCTATAATTTTCCAAAAAATAAAACGGAAAATCAACTTCCGTTTCTATTTTACAAAAAATACTATATAACTTAAGAATGCTAAATATAAAGTTAACACAATCCATCCATTAATCATGTCTTTCTTATGAGATTTATTTTTAATTCCTATAGCCATTGTGGCAAGATAACCACCTACCAAACCACCAATATGAGCACCATTATCAATACCAGAAATCATAAAACCAATTAGTAAGTTAAAGACAATAACAGGTATAATTTGAGTTTTTATAGCATCATTTAAGTAAAGTCTATAGTGATAACCAAAATAAAGTAAAGCTCCCATAAGACCAAATATTGCTCCACTAGCACCCGCAGATACAATATTACTTTCTGTAAAAACTAAAGACATCAAACTAGCACTTATGCTACTTACTAAATATATAAATATAAATTTCCATTTACCAATTAATGCTTCAACGCTTGGTCCAATAACTCTTAAAGAATACATATTGACAAATAAATGTATTAAACCAACATGTAAGAATGCTGAGGTAAGTAATCTCCACACTTCACCACTTTTAACAAGTATTATATTATTAGCACCAAATTTAGCTAAAATATTAGCATCAAAGTTTATGAAATTACCACCATAAATAGCTATAACAAAATACATTACTAAACATATTAAACTAATAATATTCGTAAAAACTATTTTTTTCGGAGCAAATACATCATTAAACTTCTTATTTTCTTCTTCAGTTTTCTCATTTATATCATTAGTTACATTAATTATTAAATCTAGTCCATCATTAGTTTCTAAAAGTTCATCTTTAATTCTTGGAAAAGCTTTGTTTATATCAGGATTTTTTCTAACATCATTAAGACTTTCTACCCCGATAGTTTCTATATTTTTAACATCACATTTATCAACTTTTTTACTAATATCCAAACAAATATTTAAAGCATTTACTTTAAAAGACAACGTTTTTTTCTTTATTTGTTTCATAACATGTTTCATTTTAAATATATCAAATTTATATTGTTCTTCATTTATAACACTATTACAAGTTATTCTTATTATTCTATATGGTCCATCCAAATTTTCTAGCCAAATTTCATCTTTAACTCCTTGAACATGTATCGGAGCATAATTTTCTTTAGTTACAAAATAATGAACTAAACTCATCATAATCTGGTCACTTTTTCGTATTGTTAAATTAGGCATTAAATCCATCTCCCTCGTCATAATATTTTACAATAAATCATATATTTAGTAAAGAGGTGATAACTTTGTTTATCTTTCTTTACATAGTAAGCTTAATACTTATAGTTTGTGTTCTTCTTAAAATAAATAATTTTCATTTATTCGATGATGCCTTAATTTTTTCCAGTTTAACTAATTATTTACTTGTATTTGCACAAAGTTTATTCACGTTTTATTTTGAAAATTATTTATTTTCATTTATTAGTTCTATTTTACTTATAATTTTTACTATTTTACTTTTATATGATTTTAAAAGAATATTAGGTTATTTACCGATTGCATCTATTTTATATTTATTTATGAATATTTATCTTTTAATTACTACTTTTCTAAATCTTTTATAAAGTTTTCGAACTCTTCTGGCAATTTTGCTTCAAACTCTAGTATTTCACCAGTTATTGGATGCTTAAATTTCAAATAAGCAGAATGAAGGAATTGACCAAATTCTGTACATTTTTTACCCGAATAAACTGGATCATTATGAACTGGATAACCTATATAAGATAAATGTACTCTGATTTGATGTGTTCTTCCTGTTTCAAGTACTAATTTTACTAAAGTATAATCTTTATATTTTTTTAAAACTTCAATATTGGTAATAGCTTTTTTACCATCACTTCTTACTTCCATTTTATCAAAGAACTCTTTGCTTCTGCCAATCGGAGCATCAACTATAGCTTTTTCTTGAGGAAAAACACCATCTAAAAGAGCAATATATTCTCTATGTATTCTTTTATTTTTAAAATCTTCTGCCAATATTTCATGTGCTTTATCATCTTTAGCAACTAACATAAGACCACTGGTATCTTTATCAAGTCTATGTACTACTCCAGGTCTAAAATCTTCACCTTTACTTAAAGTTTTATTATAGTAAAGAAGACCATTAACCAAAGTATTATTAAAGTTTCCTGCTCCAGGGTGCACCACTAAACCACTTGGTTTATTTATAACCATTAAATATGCATCTTCATAAACAATATCAATATCCATTTTAGTGGCTTCCAAATTCATTTCTTTAACAAAACCATCTTTTATTAAAATACTATCATTTTCCTTCACTTTATATGATGGTTTAATAACTTTATTATTTACTAGTATGTAACTTTCTTCGATCATCTTAGTAATTGTTTCTCTACTATAATCTGTTACACTAGCTAAATATTTATCAATTCTTACATCACTTTCATTTGCTTTTATTTCCATGTTTATCTTCTCCCCTATAAATTGCATATATAATAAGAATAAATCCAACCACTATCGCCATATCTGCTAAATTAAATACTGGAAATTCATATTCACCAATATAAAATTTCAAATAATCAATAACATAACCAAATCTAATTCTATCACACAAGTTGCCTAAAAGTCCCCCATAAACTAGACCAAATGCTAAAAGGTTTCTTTTACTTTCTTTAAAACTTTTTTGATATATTATTAAAAATACTAAAGAAATAATAGCAATTACAATTAATAAAATTCTAGCACCTTCAAAAGTACTCCATGCAGCACCATCATTATAAACTTTAGTTAGATAAAAAAATCCCGGAATAATACTTTTTAAAATTCCATAATAAAATGACTTATCAACAATATATTTAATAAGTATATCAAATAAAAAAACAATAACAGCAATAATCAAACTTTTTTTCTTCATGCTATTATTGTAACATATTTTTTACTTATTTACTAGTATGCAATCAGTACCTATTTTTGTTATATCTGCAAAAGTAAAACTAATTTCACTATTTTTTAGTACTTTTCTAAATAATTTTTTATTCTCAGCAACTAGACTTATGACTTTACCTGTACTATCAACCTCAGCATCAACTATTCTCCCTAAATTTATACCAGTTTTTACACTAATTATATCTTTATTTTGAAGTTCACTTAAATACACTTTTGTTCACCAATAAAGTATATGCTTTATTTAATTAATTTACGAACATTTATAATCGCACTTTTTTCAAGCCTTGAAACTTGGGCTTGACTAATTCCCATTTCATCTGCAATCTCCATTTGTGTTTTACCAATCATAAACCTTTGGAGCAATATATCTTTTTCTCTTTCTTTAATTTTTAAAAGCGCTCTTCTTAAAGATATAATCATATCTTTATCACTATTTTTATCTTTAGTATCAGCAAGTTGGTCAAATAAATAAATGGTATCTCCCCCATCATTATAAATTGGTTCAAATATTGAAGCCGGGTCTTTCATGGCATCCATAGCATAACCAATTAAATATTCATCAATTCCAAGTTCTTTAGAAATAACTAATGCTGGTGGTTCGACGCCATAATCACTTATATATTTTTCTTTAAACTTAATAATTTGATAAGCTAAATCTTTTGTACTTCGACTTACCCTAACTGCAGTATTATCTCTGATATATCTTTTTATTTCTCCGATAATTAGGGGCACCGCATATGTAGATAACTTAAGGCCATACGATAAATCAAAATTGTCAATTGCTTTAATAAGACCAATAACTCCGACCTGAAATAAATCATCTAAATTAACATTACCTTTATTAAAACTTCTAAGAATACTTAAAACAAGTTTTAAATTACCATTAATAAGTCTTTCTTTAGCATCTAAATTACCATTTTGATATTCTACAAACAATTTAGTCATTTCTTCATTGCTTAAAACTTCTATTTCACTTGTATTAATACCAGTTATATCAACTTTATATTTTGCCATATTTAAGTCCTTTCCCCTTATTTATGGCTTACTTTTTTATAATTTATACATTAATCTTGAAAAAACAATCAAGTATTTCTAGCATTTCTTCTGCTATACCTTCCACATCACCACAAGTATTAATATTATCATTTATTACACATTTAACTATATCAAGAGGCACATATCTTAAACTAAAATTACCATCTAACTCTTCATCAGTATAATTTGTATTTTTTAAAATAGGTACTCTATCATCTTTTATTACATAATAATAAATTAATAACTTAGTATTTATTCCATTACTTGGATAATCTTTAAAATATTTTTTTAAAACTGCAAAAGCCTCTAAATTTTCGGTATCAAAAACAAGACCTGTTTCTTCTTCAAGTTCTCTTTTTAAAGCAGGAAGTAATGCCTCATTATTTTCGACATGTCCACCAGGAAATTGATATTCACAAAAAGAATGCCCAAGTAATATTTTATTATCACTTGTTATAATTAAAGCTTTAACTCTAGTAATTATATTATTTATCTCTTCTTCACTTATATTACTTTTATTTTTAACTATTTCTATCATTTTAACTTCACCTCTTCTATTCTACCAAATATGACAAATTTTTACAAATTTTATTGTAATAAATATTAATTTTTGATAATATATAAATAGAAAGGAGCTTAAAAAATATGCAAGATTATGATTATTTACTTGGTGAAACAACAAATACTGTAAATAAAGTTGCTGGAACTGCAGTATGGACAGTTATAGCATTTATTATAGCTATAGCAGCAGGTATTATGATTTACTTTATGTTTGTTAAAGATAATAAACCTGTAAGTGAAAAATTACAAAAACTAAAAGATTTATTAGACTTTAAAACTATGCTTATTGAACCTATTTTAAAAATAGTTTACATAATTGCTACAGTATTTATTATTTTGTTCTCATTTGGTTTAATATCACTTAACTTTGTATTATTCTTAATGGTTCTAATACTTGGACCTATTGCAATAAGAATTGTTTATGAACTTATGATGATTAATATTATGATTTGGAAAAATACAAAAGAAATAAATGATAATATTAAAGCCAAAAATAATGTATTACCAAAAAGTACAAAAACAACTAATAAAGTTGAAAAAGAAGAAAAATAATTTGTAAAAACCTCATTTCATTTAAGAAACGAGGTTTTAATTTATTATTTAAAATGGCATATTTCTACTAGACATTTTCTTCATCATATCTTTCGTCATTTCAAATTGTTTTAAAAGTCTATTTACTTCTTCAACACTTCTACCACTACCTTTAGCAATTCTTTGTTTACGAGATGCTTTTAGTATTTCCGGTTTTTTTCTTTCTTCTGGTGTCATTGACTGAAGTATAGCTTCAACATGTGCTAAATCTTTTGGATCAATTGAAACATTATTAAGTCCCATTTTACGTGCCTGAGGAAGCATTTTTAAAATATTTTCAAGTGGTCCAAGTTTTTTAATTTGTTTTAAATTATTTAAAAAGTCATTTAAATCATAAGTGCCTTTTTTCATTTTTTTAGCTTGCTCTTTGGCTTCATCTTCATCAATTACATCTTCAACTTTGCTAACTATTTCAAGAATATCTCCCATATCTAGGATACGTTCTGCCATTCTTTCAGGATAAAATTCACTTAACCCATCCATTTTTTCACTAGTACCTACAAACTTAATAGGTATATGTGTTAAGTGTCTAACTGACAAGGCAACACCACCTTTAGTATTACCATCAAGTTTAGTTAAAATACATCCTGTTAAACTAAGTGCTTCATTAAATCCTGTAATAACATTAATAGCATCTTGCCCCATTGAGCCATCTATAACAAGTATTTTTTCATGAGGATGCACAAGTTCATCAACATCTTTCAATTCTTGCATTAATCCTTCATCTATTTGAAGCCTACCTGCTGTATCTATTATTATGTAATCATTTTTATTATTGCTTGCATATTCCAAAGCATCACTAACTATTTTAGTAACACAAGCTTCTTCACTAAAGACATCAATATTTAGTTCTTTACCAATAGTTTTAAGTTGTTCTATAGCAGCTGGTCTATAAATATCTGCAGCTACTAATAATGGTTTCTTACTAAATTTCTTTCTTAAATAATTTGCCAGTTTACCAGCAGTTGTAGTTTTTCCACTACCTTGAAGCCCAACAAGCATTAAAATAGTTGGCTTCTTTTCAGTTTCTAAAGGAACATAATCTCCCCCAAGTAAAGAAACAAGTTCATCTTTAACAATCTTTAAGAAAACTTCATCAGGTTTTAAACTCTTACCTACTTCTGCATCAAGGGCTTTTTCTTTAACATCACTAACGAACTCTTTAACCACTTGATAATTTACATCAGCTTCTAAAAGAGCAATTCTAATTTCTCTAGTTGCATCACTTATATTTTCTTCTGTAATTTTCCCCATGCCTTTAATATTTTTTAAGGCATTACTAATTCTATCTCCCATGTATTCAAACATATTATCACTTCCTTATGTATATAGAAAATATTACTATAATTTTCATTTAAAATCAACTAATTTCACATTTTTCGAAGGAATGTTAACCCAAAACTTCACTTTTTTTGAACGAATAATGTTTTACAACTTTTCTTTTAAGTGTTATACTTATGACAAGGTGATAACATGGCAAAGAGAAAAAAGATGAAAAAAGGACCAATTAAATTTATACTAGCATTAGTATTTTTAGGTTTAATATTTGGAACTACTTTCTATATTTATCAAAACAAAGGTGATAATGCAGAAAAAGTATCAAGTCAAATAGATAAATTAATGTCTAAAAACAATATAAACAAAAATGATTATTCTAAAACTTTAGAATATGTTCTTCTCAATAATATTTATGATGAAAAATATTTAAAGGAATACAAAGATATAAAATTTAATAAACAAAGTAATTTTGAAGAAGTACTTACTACTTTTCTTCCCAAAGGTTATTCTGGCAAAGAAATAAATTATATATTTAATTTAAGTAATAAAAATATAGAAATATTAAAAGAAGAAGATTATGTTGACATAACAAATTACTATAAATTCAAAAACTTTGATGCCAGCAAAATAAGTAGATATAATACTTATAAAGAAAAAGAAAAAATAAGCTATGAAGATGCTGTAACCAGAGTTAATCTGAAACTAGACTTACCCGTTTATACAGATACAAAAGAAGTTAAAGATGCTGATAGCTTACTTGTTTTAGTAAATAAATATAACCATTTACCTAAAAATTATAAACCAAAAGATTTAACATATGTTGATGGAGCTTATGGAAATAAGGTGCCAATGCGCTTAGTCATTAAAGATGAATTTGAAAAGCTTCAAAAAGCTGCTAAAGATGAATTAAATATTAATTTAATGCCCACAACAGCATTTCGTGATGAATCATTTCAAACAACCCTTTATAATAAATATGTTTCTAAAGAAGGAGTAACTAAAGCCGATACTTATTCTGCAAGACCAAGTTACTCGGAACATCAAACTGGACTTTCAATTGATTTAAAAAATACTGCTCTATCAAATATTAGACTTACAGATGAAAATTATACATGGCTAGAAAATAATGCTTACAAATATGGATTTATTATTAGATTTCCAGAAAATAAAGAAAACATAACCCTATATCAATTTGAAAATTGGCATATACGTTATGTAGGCATGGATGCTGCTAAAATTATTTATGATAATAAATTAACTTTGGAAGAATATATTGATCTATATGAAACTGAATATTAAAATTATTCAGTTTTTTTCAAATTAAATCGTATTTTAATATTTCATAATTATAGTCTCTACATATATACTTTACTACTTCTTCACTTCTACCTTAATAACTTTATAACCTTAATCTAACCCTATAATTTTTCTTAGTTCATTTACTAAAAACCAACCTCTTTCTACACCTATTATCCCATATAAAAAGAGATGATTAAATACTATTATCATCTCCCCACCATATTTCGAAGAGACGACTTTATCATCTCTCTTTACATGTTTCTTAATATTAAGCAATTAGTTTGCACAATTTTGCTTTTGTGTTGATAACTTGGCGCCGCTGTCTTTCCTCGCACAAACCGCGAGACTCGGCAGTTGGGTCTTCCACCACGCCAATTTCTTACCTTCGTTTATATTTTGCACCCCGCCTGACCTAGCACGCGGACGCGCTAGACAGGCATGTCCGATCCTAGTTTACCACAATCGGATCAGCGGCAGAGCCACTTCCCGATGCATAGTTCACGGAAGATGTGAGATAGAAGACTGGGCGAACTCCGAACGCAAAATTGCCAACGTCGTAGTTGCCCACGTTGCCAGTGGGATCCACAATGAACGCACCGTCCGAATAGTCCGCAGGACGGGAAATAGTCCATTCATGAAGCCCCATATACATCCAATTGACACTTGTGGCTGCTCTATAATCTTTTGATGCATCACTACCATTATAACCTACTAATGTCCACTTATCTTGTGGTGCTGCATACATATAGTCACTTACATACATTAATCCAACTTTTGCACTATAATCAGTGGCATTATCAGTTGTATTTGTTGTTACTGGACTTATAATTTCATTTTGATATACTGTTTTAGCTGGTTGTGTCCCTATATTTGCCCATGTATTTCCTCCAACCTTCCATGTTGTATCTTCTATTTTTTTTGCCCAGTCAGCTCCTATATTTGCAATAAAATTTTTATTTAAATTTGTTTTATTTAACAAACTTGTACTCCATGTATTTGATCCAGTTCCACTATTTATTGTTGTATTATTTTTATAATTCCATGTATATCCTGCTATATTGGCTAAATTATTTGTATTTCCTTTATATTTTGAAGAATCATAAGAATACTTTTCTTTATAATCTCCATCTGTACCTAATAACGCACTTGTTGCATAATCTGATTTGATTAATTTTACTTTATCTCCAAATACTCCGATTATTCTATATAGATTATTCTCTGGGCATGGTGTTACGTTTGATCCAAAACATACATAGTTATTTACTTCGCTACTTGCTCCAGCAAATCTGTATGAATTATCATTAGCACCATTTGTTAAGCTTACATCATGGTAATAAATACTATTTTCTCCTTGTGTACCTGTATATAGTGATTTTACATAATCTGCTAGTAATGTTGGGTCAGCTTCTCTTTCATAAGACTTAACTGCAACTCCTGCTGCAAATGTTGTATTTTGATATTCTGTTGCTTTTTCATCTACAAATAGGTATAAATCATAAGTTGCACTACCTTTATATGGAACTTTATTATTATAAAGTTTAAATATATTACCATAAGTACCAGATAAACCAGCATTAAGTTCTGTTTTTTCTGCATCAGTAAAGTTACTTGCATCATCTAAAGAACTTGTAAGTGTACCTTCCACTAAAGCTTCTTTAGAACCTTTTTCAGTTATTATATAATGAATATTTGAAGCTGCTAAAGTATTTGTACTTAGTGTTGCTAAATAAAGATTAAAACCTACATAACTATCACAATAACTAGTAACTGTAAAAGTATATGGAGTTGTTTGTAATCCTTTGTTTCTACTCATGGGATAACTATTAGCTAGTTTTATTGATGTAGTTCCTTCTAATTTTATTTTAGCACAGCTTGATAAACTAACTTCAGTTATATTTCCACCTTGATCTATTGGTTTCATAAAAGCAGTTGTAATACTTACAGAAAGTACCACTACTATTAAAACTGCTAGTACGCTTAATATAATAATTCTGGTTTTTTTACTCATAAGAAAAATCTCCTTTATTCTATATATAGATTATATAAAAAAAATTAAATTTGTTCAAGTGTTTAATGATAATAAATTTTAAAAATAAAGAAAAAGATCTTAAAACTTTAATTAAGATCTTCTTTTAGTTCATCTAACATCATTTGTTTTAATTTATCTATGTCAGGAAAAAATAAATTAGTTCCTTGAGATTTTAAAGCAAGAAGTGTATTAAAGTTATCAACTATTTCATTTTTTAAATCATCTGGTACTCTTACCGGTGCTTTATTTTTTATATGATAATGTGAAATGTATTTTTCTAAAGTTGGAAAAGCATTTTGTATTAAGATAGCTGTTTCACTTTCTGCAATTATTCCAATAATAATCGAATTACATTTATGATATTTTCGAATTTTTTCTTTAATTATTTTTTTATACTTATCAACTTTTGTGCTTAATGGTATAAACCATAAAATATCACCATCTTTTATGGTAAAATAAGTTGGTCTCATTTTTCCTCTTTCATGATTTTTCATCAGACCTTCGTCTTTGACAACATCAAAATATACATCTTTGATGTGATATAAATATCCAGTTTCTACTTTCATAAATATGTTCACCTCACCTGATATTTGCATTATAACATAAGCCACAATAAAACTCAAGCATTTAACTTGAGTTTTTAACATTTTCAATTGGAATCATTTATAACCCGCGCCATCCATAAGCGGCTAACATTTACGATTGGAATCATTTATAACCCGCGCCATCCATAAGCGGCTAACATTTTCGACCGGGATCATTTATTAGTCGCACCACCCGGAAGCGAAAAACATTGTCGACCGGACTCACTTGATACCCCGCACCATCCGGAAGCGGAAAACATTTTCGCTGGGATAATTTATTAGTCGCACCTCCCAGAAGTGACCTCTATTTCGCATTTGGAATAATTTATATCCCGCACCATCCAAGAGCGGCACATTCTCTAATGCAATTTAAATATACCACATTTTAACGCAATTGTCAAATAAATATTTTATATTTATAGTATATTCTTTTTTTAATAAATTATTTACCTTGTTTTCTTAAAATAGCAGATCTAGCTGCTGCTAAGCGAGCAATTGGAACTCTATATGGAGAGCAAGATACATAATTAAATCCTAGTTTATCACAGAAAGCAACACTAGCTGGATCTCCACCATGTTCACCACAAATACCTAGTGAAAGCTTTGGATTAACACTTCTACCTTTAGTAGCTCCCATTTCCATTAAAAGCCCTACACCATCAAAGTCTATACGAGCAAATGGATCAAATTCAAATATACCTTTTTCATAATAAGAACTTAAGAACTTACCAGCATCATCTCTAGAAAAACCATATGTCATTTGTGTTAAGTCATTTGTTCCAAAACTAAAGAATTCTGCTTCTTCAGCTATTTTATCTGCAAGAAGTGCAGCACGCGGAATTTCAATCATTGTTCCCACTTCATATTTTAAATCAATACCAGCATTTTTAATTAATTCATCAGCAGTTTCACAAACTATATTTTTAACATATTTAAGTTCTTTAACTTCACCAACAAGTGGAATCATAATTTCTGGAGTAACAGAAATACCTTTTTTAGATACATTAATAGCTGCTTCAATAACTGCTCTAGTTTGCATTCTAGCAATTTCTGGATAAGTTATAGCTAAACGACATCCTCTATGCCCCATCATTGGATTAAATTCTTTTAGTGAATCAATTACTTCATGTAACTCTTCAACTGTTTTACCTAAATCTTCAGCAAGTTCTTTAATTTCACTTTCTGTTTTTGGTAAGAATTCATGTAAAGGTGGGTCTAAATATCTAATGACAACACTATATGGAGCCATTGCTTCATATAATCCTTCAAAGTCTTTTCTTTGATAAGGTAAGATATTTTCAAGAGCTGCTTCTCTTTCTTCTAAAGTTGTTGCACAAATCATTTTTCTAAAGTTAAATATTCTATCTTTTTCGAAGAACATGTGTTCAGTACGGCAAAGTCCAATACCTTCAGCTCCAAATTTTCTAGCTTGAATAGCATCTTTTGGTGTATCAGCATTAGTTCTTACCTTTAAATCTCTAGCACTATCAGCCCATGACATAAATGTTTCGAAGTCACCACTAATAGATGCATCTTGCATGTCTAACTTACCAGCATATACTTTACCAGTTGAACCATCAATTGATAGATAGTCTCCTTCTTTATAAATAGAGCCATCAGGCATTTTTAATGTCTTTTCTTCTTCATTTATAACGATTGATGAAGCACCACTAACACAACAAATACCCATTCCACGAGCAACTACTGCAGCATGACTTGTCATACCACCACGGATAGTTAAAACACCTTTACTTGAATTCATTCCTTCAATATCTTCTGGTGATGTTTCAAGCCTAACTAAAATACTATCAATACCTTTTTTCTTATTTTCAATTACATCACTAGCTGTAAAGTAAATTTTACCAGTTCCAGCTCCAGGTGATGCTGCCAAACCTTCAGCAACTACTTTACCAGTTTTTAAAGCACTATCAGTAAATGTTGGGTGTAAAAGTGCATCAAGTTGTTTAGGATCAACCATTAAAACTGCTTCATCTTTAGTAATCATACCTTCATTTACTAAATCAACAGCAACTTTTATAGCAGCTTTAGCTGTTCTTTTACCATTTCTAGTTTGTAAAATGAATAACTTACCATTTTCAATAGTAAATTCCATATCTTGCATATCTTTATAATGTTTTTCAAGCCTTTCAGCAATATTTGCAAATTCAGTATATACTTCAGGCATTTCATCTTTTAAAGTTGCAATTGGACTTGGTGTACGAATGCCCGCAACAACATCTTCACCTTGAGCATTAATTAAATATTCTCCGAATAAGGCTTTTTCTCCAGTTGCGGGATTTCTTGTAAATGCAACACCAGTTCCTGAATTATTTCCACTGTTACCATAAACCATTTCTTGAACATTAACTGCAGTTCCCCAACTAGATGGAATATCATTTATTCTTCTATAATAAATAGCTCTTTCATTATTCCAACTTCTAAATACTGCTTTAACAGCTTCAATTAATTGAGTAAATGGTTCTTGTGGAAAATCTTCTCCAGCAAATTCTTTATAAGCTTTTTTAAACAAATCTGTAAGTTCTACCATATCATTTTCATCTAAATCAATGTCATTTTTAACACCTTTTTTAGTTTTAACTTCATCAATGATAGTTTCAAATTTACTCTTAGAATAACCTTTTACTACATCTGCAAACATTTGAATAAATCTTCTATAAGAATCATATACAAATCTCTTATTACCTATTTTTTCTGCAAATGAAGATGCTATTTCATCATTTAATCCTAAATTAAGTACTGTATCCATCATACCTGGCATACTAGCACGAGCTCCGCTTCGTACACTTACAAGAAGTGGATTAGTTTTATCGCCAAATTTTTTACCACTTTTTTCTTCAAGTTTAGATAAAGCTTCTTTAATTTGACTTATTACTTCTTCACTTAATACCTTTCCATCATCATAATATTTGTTACAAGCCTCAGTTGTAACTGTAAATCCACTTGGAACAGGCATACCAATATTAGTCATTTCTGCTAAATTAGCACCTTTTCCTCCAAGAAGATTTCTCATATCTTTGTTTCCTTCTTGAAACAAATAAACATATTTTTCCATAATATCCTCCATATATTTATTTTATCATTTATCAACTAGCTACACAAGAAAAAAATATGTCAAATTTACATACTTTTGATAATTATTAAAAATTAAGAAAATGGACCCGATTATGGACCCGATTATGGACCCGATTATGGACCCGATTATGGACCCGATTATGGACCCGA
>ERZ824488.126-NODE-126-length-101622-cov-23.935776_pt1 | contig 101622 bp, 101 predicted proteins | sample MGYA00519936_ERZ824488 | MGnify/ENA primary metagenome ERZ824488 (study PRJEB31778, sample SAMEA3449153) | human gut metagenome | biome: human gut; feature: human-associated habitat; material: faeces | place: United Kingdom | collected 2010/2012 ...
AAATGCAAATGAATTTATTTAAAAAGTGTGCTAAACCCGTTTAGCAACTGCTCCATTGACGAATCTGTTCGAACTATTCGGACATTGATATATAGAAAATCAATCGAAAGATTGATTTTTTTAGTTGTGTAACCCACGTCAGTCAGCTTAGCAAGGTTACCTACTACAAAAAATCATCCTAAAAGAAAGGATGGTGAACATTATGATAAAGATTATTGAGCAAGAAATAAGTTTTGATGATACTTTAAAGAAGAAATTAGAATTTATATGTGATTTTTGTAATACTACTCCTAAATTTATCAATGGTAGTATTCGTAAAATTGATAAGACTAATTTATCTTATATAGAGCCACATAGAATAATCATCAATGACATAACATTTCTTGCTTTTAATTATTCTACTGAGATTTATATTAAAAATTTAAGTAAGAAAATACAAATAACAGAGTTAGAATCATATTTGAAGTCGCTAAACTAGTAATTTTGTCGAATTTCGTTTATAATTAAATTAAGAAAACTTTATATTTAATTTATTTATGGGCGAAGTAGTATAAAAACCATAGTTAAGACTACTTTGCCCTTTTTTAGTAAAAGGAGTTGATTTTAATGGATGAGAATAAAAAGATATGTGGATTATATATGAGAGTTTCAACTGAAGACCAAGTACGTGAAGGATTTAGTTTATCAGAACAAAAAGAAAGATTAAAAGCATTTTGTAAGTTCAAAGGATATGAGATTAAGGATTATTATGAAGATGCTGGTATAAGTGTTAAAACAGGCAACGAAAGACCTGAATTCATTAGATTAGTGGAAGATATTAAAAGTGGTAAAATCAACACAATAGTAGCCTTAAAATTAGATAGAATATCAAGAAGTATCTTTGATAGGGAAAACATTATGAAAACACTACCGCTAGATTAGAAGATACTGATGGTGTATTTAAAGCAATACCTGATGTTTATACTTCAGTTACTTATTCAAAAGAACCAATGACAATTAAAACTAAACCTATGCGTTATTGTGATGAGGAGGAATTAGAAAATGAAGAAAAATAATGAAGAATTAGTAATTCGTGTATTTGATGAAAATGGTCCTAATGTTCAAGAAGCAATACTTGAAGCATTTAGAAAATATTTAAATATAAAACTAAATAAACCAATTACTTATACACAAGTTGGTGATTATAAATTACCAAACTTAACTATAAAAGAAACTAAAGATAAGCCATTAAATAAATATGGATTATTAAAACTAGAATATCTAAAAAAGAATAAGAAAGCATTGTATCAACAACTTCTGATGACGAATGAACTAAATAATTTTCTTTTTTCAGTCGGTAATGAAGCACAAGAAATGGTAGATAGGCTTATGGATGATTATATTAAAAATGATTCTAGACTATCTGAAAAAGAAAAACAACAAGACCAATTATCTTGGGTAGGTATTATGAATAACTATAAGTCTTGTGCTGAAGAAATAGTTTTACAGGAACTGATTTATAATTAGTTCTTGTAAAACAAATAAATTAACGTGGCACGTTTTGTTTCGTAGAAATGAAAGTGGCGATAGTTAATTTGGGGTTCTAGGGAAATCCCTAGCCCACAGGTAATTTTGATAGTATGTCAAAATACCTAGGGGGTTAAATATTTTGTCATAACAAAAATACAGTAAAAAAAGGAGTGTGATTTTATAAGTGAACTAGCATATTCACTACACTTAGGTAGTGATAAAAATAGAAAGAATGTTTCAAGAGAAAAAGCAAAAACAAATAACAGTGGAACTACTTCACTTCCAAATAGCGCTATACAAAATTCATCCCATCTAACTAGAGTTGATAAACACAATTATAGAAAATATGATAACAAGACAGAAGATATTGTTATTGTCAGAGGCACTACTTCTCTAGTAGATGATGTTAAGAATTTATATAAGCAAGAATTTCAAAAAGCAGTTGATGAATATAATAACAACCAAGTTAGAGAAGATAGAAAAATTAAAGACTACTTTACCAATGTTAGTAATAATACTAAAAACGATTTGGCTTGCGAAATTATTATTGAACTTGGAAACAAAAAATATTGGGATACTAAAGACAAAGAGTTTAAAAGAAAAATGACTAATGTTTTTATAAAGCAAGTTAATGATTTAGAATTACTAGTTCCTAACTTTAAAATAGCAAGTGCAATTATTCATTATGATGAAACAAGTCCACATATGCACATTGTTGGAGTACCAATTAAATATAAAAATAAATATGGTCCATCTATACAAGTTGGGAAATCAGATGTCTTTACTAAAACATCTCTTCGTAAATTACAAGATAAAATGAGAATACTTTGTATTGAATCATTTAACCAAGAGTATAATCAAAACAGTATTTTAAAAGATAAAAAGAAAGATAGAAACAAAGATTTTCTTGTTTCTGAAATGGATAACTATCAAGAAATGGTAGATGAATTAGACAAACACCAAGATAATCTAAATAAAGCAAATGAAAAATCTATTAAACTTGATAATAACTCTAATGAAGTTAAAGATATAGTTGAAAATCTTAAAAACTCATTTGGCAGTAAAGATAAGTATGTATTAACAAAAGATGATAAGGATAAACTATTAAATTATATAGATAATGTTAATGATACAAATAATGATTACAAAAATATGAAAAGATTATCTAATACTCTTAACAATGTAGATAATGAACTAAAAGAAAATCGTGATATTATTAATACTCTTACTGAAAATAATGAGGCATTAAACCTAAGAGTAAATACTTTAACTAATAAACTAACTGAAAAACAAGAAGAAATTGATAATCTAACAAGTGATAATAATTATTTAAAATCAGAACTAAACAAATGGAAAAATAGATTTTTAAAAATTATTAATTTTATAAAAAATAGATTATTAAGACCTAAGGATAAAAATAAATATCAGGAATTTACTATTGATTTATATACTCACAATGCTCTAGACCAAGAAACATTTGATGAAATTAAAAACTACTATTCTAAAGACAAAAGAAAAGATGATTTTGAGCGTTAACGCTTGAAATCATCTTTTTATCTACTTTTTCTTTTTTAATACGTGTTTATCATCACAAATATTAAATCTTTCCTCATCAATTTTAATGTAATCGCCTAAAATTATTGTATTAAGAAAAGCTTCAATATCTTCTTCTATATTTTCGCCTTTTACGCCCATTTGTTCTGGCCAGTTTATAAAAATATTGTTTTCATCTATTCCTAAGATTTTCTTAATTTCATCTGTAGGCATACATCTACCGTATCCACTTGTCCAACCACTACTAAGACCTTGCGTAGTTTCTGTAACTCTAAAAATTATTCTTCTTAAAAATGATGGATTACAGAATGCAAAATAGAATTTTTGAAGATTAATCTTTTCACCTGATGATTTTAATATTGTATCTATATATAATATTTGATTTCCTGTTTTAGAAATTTCATAAAACCTCAAATCTACTCTATAACCAAGACTATCAAAAAAATCAATTAATGATAGTGTTAATAATCCATTATTGAATATTTGATTTTGAGTAGTAAACCATGGATAACTACAATTATAATTAATTGTTATAATATTTTGTGGGTTATTATCATCATATATTTTTCTCATTGATAATGGTAAATTATTAATAGCATTAACAACATTTGGCACACTACCACATACGTAATTATGATATGTCTTCTTTTTTGCAACATATGGAAAATGCTTATCAATTTGTTTTTTCTGAACTAAAAACTTATCAAAATCTTCATACCATCCATATTCAAATAGTTTTAATGCCTCTTCAAACGATTTTGTTTTAGTCCATTCATCGTAGCCATCAGAATTTTTGTGAGATGCTAACTCTCTACTTGAAAAGGCTATTGATGTTTTTGCGTTTTTAAGGTAAGAAATTAAATCTTGTCTATTTTTAAATCTTTGTTCATAAAAATCATATCCATTATTAGAATAAACATTACTTATCATAATTATGCCTTCTTTAATACCATTTTTTTGAAACCTTCAGAATAAATAGATGGTTCTATTCCTTCGTCATCAAATCTTTGAGATATAATTTTCATATCTTCGAAATCTAATTCTTTTATTATTGTGTATAGTAGGATTTGTTCTGTAGTAAATCCTGCTTCTTTTAATTTTTTTGCATAATCAATATTTCTGGTAGTTACAGTGTGTCTAATTCCACAATCACTTATGATTCTTCTAAAATTCCAAAAGTATTGTAGTAGTTCATCATCTTTAATTATTGATTTTTCTATTTTAGGATCATAGTCAAAATAGATTTGAATGAATCTATCTAATGATGCCGAATCTAATTCACTTCTTCCACAGTACATTCTGTTTGCACCATTTCCCCAAGTATTAGCTGCTGCTATTATTCTAAAATTAGGATGTGCTTCAGTATATTGTCCATCTTCAAAAGCCATATAAATATTACCATTACTTGTTGCTCCAATAGCTGAATTTAATGATAATAATGCTGATGGATGACTATTATCTATTTCATCTAAAAAGAATAATCCACCATCTTTAAATGCTTTATAAAATTGAGTTTCTTTATATTTTCCATGTGCATCAGTAAATCCTAATAATTTATATTCTTCACTAGCATTATTCGTATAATACATTGGCATACCTAATGCTTTTGCTACTTGTCCTGCACAAACTGATTTACCAGAACCAGTAGGTCCAATCAACATAACAGGTAATCCAAGTCTTATTAATTTATATATTGTTTCAAACTCTTGATGATACAATTCTTTGTCTAATGTTTTTTCTAGTGTACCATTTTGATATATTTCAATAGCTCTAGGTCTAACATCTTCAATTTCAATTCTTTTTGTTGCTTCAGCTACTATCTCGTTAACAACTCTCTTTTTAGTATTTTCTATATAGTCTGCTAATTCATATGCTTGATGCGCATAATCTCTAATTACTTCTTTTTGTTTTTCTATTATTGTTTCTGTTTTTTCTGTTGCTTTTTTAATCAAATTTTCTTTTTCTTCTGCAAGTGAAGCAATTATTTCTCTACGAATATTTTCTCTAAATAAATTTATATCATCTAAATCGCTTAAAAAAAGTTCCATAGTTTTACTAATACTCTCAACAAAACCTTTAACTTTGCTTTTAGCAAGTATCCTACTAGTTAATGTATTTATATTAGTTTCTAAATCAACCTTTGATTCTATTTTTTTACCAATTTCCTTAGCTTCTTGTCTAACTATTTTTTGTATTTCTTCTTGTATTACACGTTCTATGTAAATTCCTAATTCTAATTTTTCTTCTTCTGTAAAGTTTACCATTATTTTCTACCCCCTAAAACTAATACTTTAGTATTTTGTTCTTCAAATCTATTTATATATTCTTTAAAATTATTAATATAAAAGCTTGCATCAAAAGGAATTTCAAAATATTCTAGTATCATTTCAAAATTAATATGTTTAATATTTAATAAGTATTTACTTACAAACTCTAAATATTCATCTTTTTTATTATTATTAAAATTTCCATATACATTTGCTAATGAAATCCCAATTGGATAACTGATTAAAGTATATAATTCATTTCTCATTCTCTCAACTTCCATTGCAAAAGAATGATACTTATAATCATCACGGTGTTGATTCTTTACTATCTTTGCAGTTGTATTATCGAATGCAGTTTGCTTTTTTATATACTCTGGTAACAAAGTTTTAATTCTTTCTAAGCATTTAACAGCATTTTTAATATTTAGAATTTCAAATTGTTGGGCATAAACATCGAAACCGAAATCATTAATGTATCTTTCTAAACACAATTTTCCAAATAATATAGATATTGTTTCATCATACATTGTATTAGAGTGCAAATGTCTCTCATTATTAACTTTTGTAAATGCTTTTATTCCGTGTCCTAATTCGTGTGAAGTTGCTAATATGTCCATTCCATTTCGTATGTAAGGTGCATTTACTTCAACATTTCTTGTAACTCCACCATATATTTCGCTTATACATACCGATTTTTCAACATCATAATTATCATTGAATTTTATTTTGTCTTTTAACATTTTTAGATATGCTAGATATAATCTTATATCTATATCTTTTAGCATATTACCTATATATTTAATTCCAATTTCATTTGTTAAAAATTTATCGCATATAGGTAAATCAATTCTAGAAGGCAAACCATAATTAGCCACATCTGAATTGCTAAAAGTATTCATAAACTTTCTTTCTCTTTCTTGTATTCCGTCCATAGCAATCCCCCACAAATTGTATACTATAATAACATAAAAATGCTTTTTTTGCAAAAAAATTAAATTTTGTTCGTTTTTGTTCGCTTTTTTGAATAAAAATAACATTTTTAATTGATAAAACAAGAAATTTACTATATAATAATTTATAGTTCTAAAGGTGCTCGCGGACCTAATCAGTCCAAAGCCCCAATTATGGTCAAGAAATTGACGAGAAGATTTGATCTTCGCATTTTTTTAAAACGGCATGAGATAATTAATCAACTCTCTCATCTACACACTGATATAATTGTATGATGATTAGTGTTGTTATATTAAGTGAAGTTTGTGGAAGAAATATCGCCCTATATGATAAATAAAATGGGGCAGGAAATTGTTAGTTATTATATTAAGTGTCTAGCACAATATCTCCGATAATTATAAGATATGGGGCACACTGAAACTTTAGTCGCGAATAAGGTTGATGTGCTAATAATTATGAAAGGAGGTATACTTATGGTATCCAAAATGATTAAATTCGTTAAGCAACATAAAAACGAATTATTGGTTATTCTATCTTTAGGACTGACATTTAATTTTAGCGTTAGTTTTAATTGTAATGGTGAAATTAATATCAACTTTAAAACTTTAGTATTTGTTTATGCCGGGTACCAAGTATTAAAACAAATTACTAAAGTTATTACGAAAAAACACACTAGATAATTAACAATTATTTTTGTAAGCATATTATTTTTAATATATTTACAAAAGTAATTGTTTTTTTTATGAAGGAGGTTCATTTATGGATTATAGTAAAAGTCCTTTATTTGGGTTAACTAGAAAAAGAGATTTGAATAACTTGATTAAAGTAAGAGTTAAAGACAATAATAACTTTAATCTACAATATAAACCTTATATTGAAAAGAAACCTAAAAAAAGATTAATAGAAGCTCCAAAACATAATATTAAAACAATACAAAAGAAAATAAAAAAATATCTTGATTGTATAGAATATCCAAATAATGTTTTTTCAGGAATAAAAGGTAGATCATACATTGATAACGCTTATTTTCATATTGAATCAAATTATTTTCTAAAAATGGATATGAGTAAATTTTTTCCAAATACTAGCAGAGAAAAAATATTTAATTTTTATAGCAAAAAAATGAAAATGTCTAATGATGTTGCTTCAATATTAACAGACTTATCCAGTGTTAATATTACTAATATAATGTCTAACGAGGTAAAAGAATTCATAAACGAGAAAGGAATAAAATACACTAATCATTTACCTTCGGGTTCTCCAATAAGTAGTATTTTATCTTATTTAGCTAATATAGATATGTTCGATGAATTAAATAAATTAGCTAAAAAAAATGCTTGTATTGTTTCTTTTTATGTTGATGACATAATATTTTCGAGTAAAAATAAAATTCCTAATACATTATTAAAAAATGCAGAAAAAATAATTAGTAAATATAGTCAAATAGTGAACAAAGATAAAACTAAAACATATATGACTGATGATTATAAGAAAATAACAGGTTGTGTTATCAAAAATCATGAATTGATTATTCCCAATAAGACTAGATACAAAATTGCAAAATTATTAAAACAAGAAAATTATACCGAAAAAGAAATAAATAGTATTTTAGGATTAATTAATAACGCACATTTATTTGATAAAAGCAAATACAATGATTTACAGAAAAAAATTAAAAATAATTGTTTAAAAGTAGAAAAAATATGATAAAATATTATTAGAGATTGATATTTTGTATATCAAATCGTTAATAGGTGAAAAGTTGTAGATATCTTCGACACCCGCTCCATTGAAAAATCAAACACCATTTGGTGTTTTTTTATTGTTCATAATGAGGAAGTCATCACCCATTAACTAAATATATTTTCTATAAAAATAATAAAAAAGTATACTTACATATAAGCATACTTCATATACACATTTTTTAAACAAGATTACATATCCTTCGTAATCTCATCCCACTTTAATGTTTTCTTCTCAATATCCTTACTTACAATATCAATCTCTAACTTAATCAAATTAGCCTTATTAATATCCATATAAACATCTTCCTTCAAAAGCTCATTATTAAGATTACTAAGTCTCTCCTCTAATTCAAAAATATCCTTCTCTATTTTTTTAATTTCTTTATTCCTATCAAAAGTATCTACCTTTTTATCAGTACTCTTCTTCTTTTCTATCTTAACCTTATTATCATTACTTATATTATTAAACCTAGTCTTCTCCAAATACTCATTATAACCATAATTATATAAAGTACTTCTACCACCCTCCATAACAAGGAGTCTATTGCAAACATTCTTAATAAGATATCTATCATGACTAACCATAATAATAGTACCATTATAACTAGTAAGCATTCTCTCAATAGTATCTTTACCAATAATATCCAAATGATTCGTCGGTTCATCTAAAATAAGAACATTAGGTTTTTTATTCAAAATCTTACATAAACTAACTCTAACCTTTTCACCACCAGATAAATCCTTAATTTTTTTAAAGACATCTTCCCCACTAAATTCAAAAGCCCCAAGAAGAGTTCTAATCTCATTAGGTGTAAGTCTAGGAAATTCTTTGTCAATCTCATCATAAATAGAATTATCATAGTTAAGATTATCTAGTGCCTGTGAAAAATAACCAACATTAACTCTATCACCAAAAGTAAACTTACCACCAAGTACTGGAACTTCACCCATTATAGTTTTAAGAAGGGTACTCTTACCAATACCATTCTCACCAATAATACCAAGTCTGTCTCCTCTCTCCACTTCAAAAGATAATTTACATAACTCCTTATCATAGCCAATAGAAAGATTCTTAACCTTAAGAACATCTCTATAGCTATTCATTTCAGGACTAAAATTAATCTTAAAAGATTTCGTATTATCCTTATCAGGTTTATCTATTAATACAATTCTCTCAATTTGTTTTAACTTTGACATAGCCATACCAGCTTTAGTAGGTTTATACCTAAATCTATCCGCAATATCCTGTAATCTCTTAATTTCTTGTTGTTGTCTTTCATAATCCTTAAGATTTCTTATATAGTCTTCTTCCTTCTTCTTAACAAAATAAGAATAATTACCACTATATCTAGTTAAAGTACCATACTCAATATCATATATCACATTGCAGACATTATCCAAAAACATTCTATCATGACTAACCAAAATAATAGAACCTTTATATCCTTTTAAGTATTCTTCAAGCCACTCTATAGCCTTAATATCCAAGTGATTAGTAGGTTCATCTAGTATAAGTAAATCAGGCTTCGATAACAGAAGTCTAATTAAAGATAACTTTGTAAGTTGACCACCGGAAAATTCATTCAAATACTTATCTTTATCATTATCACTAAAATCAAATTTACTTAAAATAACTTCAATCTCCTTCTTATATTTATAACCACCCATATATTCATATCTAGATAAAAGATCATTATATTTACTTACTATCTTTTCATCATAATGAGTACTCATTTCATCCTCTAAAGTATTAAGATTTTTTTCAATATCAAGAATATCCTTAAAAGAACTCCTAATATAATCTATCATCTTCATATCAAGACTATAACCATCATTCTGTTTAACATAACCAATATTAAAGTCTCCCGAAGAAACAATATCTATTTCTTCATAACCACTAGTAATTTCATACTCTCCTACAATTGCTTTAAGTAAAGTTGTTTTACCACAGCCATTTCTTCCTACAATACCAATTTTTTCATTATCTTTAACACAAAAATTAATATCTTCAAGTACCATATTATTACCAAGAGTAACACTACCATGACTAATTTTATAATACATATTAATCACCTGCTCTACTAATATTTTACCACACAAATAAAAAGAACTAAATACTTTTATTAGTTCTAGTCTTAACAGTTCATGCTTCGCTATTCACTGCTAGTTAAAGCCATAAGTCTTTAACTAGAATTTTTGAAGCCTATAGTTTTCAAAAATAATATATTATTTATTCAATATATCCAAAGCCTGTAACTACACTGCGGCCTCTACCCCCATTAATAAGTTCTCCATATATGTTTAATGGATGATTAATCATCTTTCCATTAACTACTAAACTACTTGAAGCACCACCATCTAAATTACCAGCAGTATAAGCTCCATACTTCTTTAATGTTTCAGCCACTTCGTATATAGTTGGTCCTTTACTATGCACACCTTCAGTCACAAGGAATAATACTATGCCATCTTTTCTTTGAGCAATAGCCACTCTTGCAGCACCGCCATATCCACCAGCAGATTCTTCCTTAGGTACAATTATCTCGCCATTTTCTATTAAGAATGGTCCAAATTCTAAAGCATCACGAACCCCTGCGGCAATAGCCTCTTCCCCACTAGCGGTCATAAGTACAAGTTCATTGTCATAATTAAATCCTACTAATTTAGACTTACCTTCACTATCCCAGGTAATCTTACCATCTTCAATAACATAACCCATTGGAATATCAGAACCAAGACCAAAATCCTGAAATCCTCCACCATTAATACATACCTTGCCATTATATCTCTTACAAATATCAATAACAGTTTGCTGACCAGTATTACCTCTATTAAACCATCTAGAACTTACAAGTTTAACTTTAGAAGGGTCATATATAGCTATTAAATAACTTTTATATCCATTAATTTCTAAATTAATAAACTTATATCCTTCAGTACTATCATCTTTTTCTAGTATTTCCTTTTCATACTTATCATTACTTACATTATCAGAAGAAACACTTCCAGAAATAACATTACTATCAATATCTTTTTTATAAGAAATATAATTATTTCTTGCTACTACATCATATAAAGTATTCTTACCATATAAAACACCTACTAATTTAAGATTATTATTTGAAACTAAATAATTAGTAATAGGTTCTTTAAATATAAAAATAGTCATTAAAAATACAACCATACAAGATGCAAAAGAAATACCAAATACCATTAACTTCTTCATATTATACCTCAACTTCAAAAGGGTTATCTTTTGTACCAATACCATTTACTTTATAATTATTTTTAATACTAATCGTAGGAACTATACTACGTAAATAATTAGTTTTAGTTACATAACTATTAGTGTTATAAAAGTAAACTTCTTCTTTATCACTTGGAGTTATTAAATAATATCCCCATTTATTATTAACTAACTTTAAATCTTTTACACTAAGCATACCTACTTTCGCAGTAACTATATTTTTATCTACATTACTATAACTATCAGTATATTTACCAGTTTCCCATTCACTATCAATAAGCATATCTTTATAAGATAAACTATTTAAATAATCATTATTTAAGTAATGAGCTATACTATCATCTTTATCTATATTATATTCACTACTATTGCCAAATGCTTTAGCGCCAGATAATCCATTAGCAAGGGCTAGCTTAACATTATCTTTGCCTACTTCATAGATAACCCATAAATCATTATCTAGTTTAATATAACTACCAACGCTAAGACCAGTAGTATCCTCAGATACAACATAAGGCTTATCTAAAGTACCATCACCAGACTTAATAGTTATATTATTCTTTAATCTAACAACAGGTCTTACTCCATAACCATCTTTGCTATCCCCAGAGGCAATCTTATTATTAACAACAACAAATTGTTTACTATCGGACTTATTATTAAGCCAATAATCTAAATCATTTAGTAGATAACTCTTATCGTTATCAGTAGAATTAACTATATCCTCTATACTAAGTAATCTAACATAATCTCTTGTATAAATCTTTTTACATTCTTTTTTTTCTACCTTAGATATAACATCATTACAATATGAAACTTTAACTAAGTTCTTTTTATCAATACTATTTAAAAATATATCATTAACATATTTATTAACATCATAATTAACATTCTTTAAAATATTAATATTATTATCAGTAGTAATATCTAATGAACCATCTTTATTAATACTTATAATTCTCCATAAAATATTTGAAAAATATAAATAATTATCTGGATTTTCTCCTTTAAAAATCTTAACATTATCATACTTATTAATATCTTTTTTATTTAAAGTAATATTATCATTTATATCATTATTATTACTTAATTCCCTACTTCCAATAAGATTAATTATAAAGTATATTACTATACCTAATACTAAGACTAAACAACATATAAGAACTAAATAGTGACTTTTATTCTTTACTTTTACTTTTTTCATATACTACTAACTCCTTTATATTTTCTTTACAATAAATATTATACTATATAATGATATTAATTCATATACAATTATTAAAAATTAAGAAAAAATTAAGAACTAACATATAAAATTAGTTCTTGCTTTGACAGTTCATACTTCGTTATTCACTGCTAGTTAAAGCCATAAGTCTTTAACTAGATTTTTGAAGGCTTATAGTCTTCAAAAATAATTATGTATATAAAAACAATCTCTTTTTTTATGAGATTGCTTTTTATTTAACTAATGAGCCACTTGTAATATAAGTGAGAATAAACATAGTATTAATATATTAGCTACAGCAATAGTTAAAACTACTTTTAATGCCCATCTAAACCAAGTAGAATATTCTACTTTAGCAAGAGCAAGTCCACCCATAATAGCACCACAAGTTGGAGTAATTAAGTTAACTAATCCATTTGCAGATACTAAAGTCATAATAGTAACTTCTACATTGTAACCAAGTTGTGCTGCTAAAGGAGCAATGATTGGTGTAGATAATGTAGCAAGTCCAGATGATGATGGAACTAGTATTGATAATACTATATGTAATATATAGTTAAGTGGTATAAATGCCATTTGCGGTACCTTAGATAATATATTTGCAGCATTATATATAATATAGTTATCTAGATATGTCTGTTTCATAAGAACACTAGCACCTCTAGCAACTGCAATTATAAGTATAACACCTATCATATCATCAGCGCCATCAACAAATGTATCAACGAAACCTTTTTCTCCAAATTTGTTAACAATAGCAATAACAATTGACATTATTAAGAACCATAAAGCAGATTCATAGAAGCCCCAATTACCAAGTGATGAACCAGTAAGCCATCCAGTAAACTTATCAAATATAGTTACACCAAATTCACCCCAAGGGATAAATCCAATAATCATTACAAGGAATGTTAATCCAAATAATATTAAAGTAACTTTTTGTTTACCAGTTAATACAACTTTTTCTTGTTCTTTCTTGCTATTTTCTTCATGTTCTTCAAAGCTACCATATTTCTTTTCAGCAGCTTTTTGCTCTCTTAGAGATAAGAATGTAGAACCTTTGTCTCTTTTTACTTTCTTAGCGTATCTTACTACAAAGAAAGTACAAATTGCATAAGTAGTAAGCCATAGGAATACTGCAATTAGAATTACTACACCTTGATTAGCCTTAATAGAATCAGGAAGTGCACTAATAGCAACTCCAGTAGCAAATGGGTTAATTGTAGATCCTAAACATCCTGCTCCTGCACCTAATAAGATAACCGCAGAACCAACAAGTGGATCCATACCAGCAGCCATCATTGTCGCAGCAAGTAATGCATAAAATCCTACTGTTTCTTCAAGCATACCATAAGTTGTTCCACAAATTGAGAATATAAACATTAATATTGGAATTAATAATATTTCTCTTCCTTTTAATTTTTGAACTAATGCTTTAATACCTGCTTCTAAAGCACCAGTCTTACCAATAACCTTAAGTAAACCTCCTAGCATCATTATGAAAATTGCAATGTCAATAGCATCTTCAAAGCCTAATATTGGTGCCATTAATACCTGTGATAATTTAGCACCTACAGTACCACTTCCATTTATTATTTCTTCACCAACAAATTTTGCATTAGGTAAAAGATGTGATATTATTCCTAAAACAAATATTAGTATTAAGATGATAGAAAATGACGAAAGAAGTACCTTTTTTCTTTTTTTAGCCATTTTAAATACTTACCTCCTTTTTATGACTGTACCTGTTTTTCCATCTATTGCTTCTTTAGCTTTAGATAATGAACTAATAATAGCTTTTCTTGAAGTAGATTCTCCAATAAAATCAAGACAGGCCTCTACCTTAGGAAGCATACTTCCCTTAGCAAATTGTCCTTCATCTATATACTTTTCTGCCTCTTCTTTAGTAAGTGAATCTAACATTATCTCATTATCTGTATTATAGTTTAAGCATACTTTATCAACAGCAGTTAGTATTAAGAAAGTATCAGCATTAATTTCTCTAGCTAGTAAAGCACCAGATCTATCTTTATCAATAACAGCTTCTACTCCTTTTAATCCATTACCACTATTAATTACTGGTATACCGCCACCACCAACAGCTATAACAATAGTACCATTATCAAGAAGACTTGTAATAGCATCTTTCTCAATAATTTTCTTAGGAATTGGAGAAGGTACAACTCTCCTATAACCACGTCCTGCATCTTCAGTAAATACATAGCCCTTTTCTTTTTCAATTTCCATAGCTTTCTCCTTACTATAGAACATTCCAATAGGCTTAGTTGGATTTTGAAAAGCACTATCATTACTATCTACAAGGACCTGTGTTATCAAGGATACACATTCTTTTTTTACACCTTGTCTATCTAATTCATTTAAGATAGATTGTTGCATATGGTATCCTATATAACCTTGACTCATACTTCCACATTCAGGAAATGGCATGCTAGGAGTACCTGCTTCACCATTTGAAGCATACTCCATAGCAAGGGCTATTTGTCCTACCTGAGGACCATTTCCATGTGTAAGAACAATTTCATTACCATCTTTAATAAGTTCAACGATAATTTTTGCTACATTAGATAAAAGACTAAGTTGTTCACCAGGAGTCTTACCTAAAGCATTTCCACCTAATGCAATGACAATTCTACTCATTATCTTCCCTCATTGTGGCATATACTACAGCTTTAATAGTATGTAATCTATTTTCCGCCTCATCAAATACTTTTGATTTAGAAGATGTAAATACTTCATCAGTAACTTCCATCTCTTTAAGGCCAAATTTCTCATTAATATCTTTACCAATAGTGGTATTTAAATCATGGAATGACGGAAGACAGTGTAAGAATATAGCATTAGGATTAGCATTATCCATAACTTTCATATTAACCTGATATGGACTTAATAATTTAATTCTATCTGCCCATACATCATCAGGTTCACCCATAGAAACCCAAACATCAGTATAAATAGCATCTGCATCTTTAGAAGCCTCCATAACATCTTCAGTCATTTCAATACTTCCATTAGTTTCTTTAGCTATTTCTTTACATTTATTAACAAGTTCTTTATCAGGCCATAATTCTTTAGGACCACATGTTACAAAGTGCATACCCATTTTAGCACAAACTACCATAAGTGAGTTAGCAACATTATTTCTAGCATCTCCCATAAATACAAGTTTAATGCCATCTAAATGACCAAAATTTTCTTCAACGGTCATAACATCAGCTAACATTTGTGTAGGATGAAACTGTGTAGTAAGACCATTCCATACAGGTACACCAGCACATCTAGCTAGTTCTTCTACTATTGATTGGTCATATCCTCTATATTCGATACCATCATACATTCTACCTAATACTCTAGCAGTATCTTCGATACTTTCTTTCTTGCCCATTTGTGAACTACCTGGATCTAGGTAAGTAACTCCCATACCCAAGTCAAGTCCAGCAACTTCAAATGCACATCTTGTTCTAGTAGAAGTTTTTTCAAATAATAATACAATATTCTTATTATTTAAATATCTATGAGGTATATCATTATGTTTCTTATTCTTTAAATCTTTTGCTAAATCAAGTAAATATCTTATTTCTTCAGGAGTATAATCAAGTAATGTTAAGAAGTTTCTTCTTCTTAAATCAATTTTACTATTTACTTTTTTTACATCTTCACTCTTAGTAAAATAAATATTTTCATTACCTTCGTTTTTATCATTATAAGAAGTATCTAAATCTTCTCTTACTAAAGGCATACTCATACATCTAGGACCACCTCTACCACGAGAAAGTTCAGCACTACTCATTTCAAGTACTTTAATACCATGTTCTCTTAATATGTTATTAGTAATATTATTTCTATCATAAACAACAACAACACCCGGAGCAATACATAAAGTATTAGTACCATCATTCCATTGTTCTCTTTCAGAAGATATTCTCTCTCCTCCAGCGCAAGGAATTAAAGTAACCTTTCTTCCAAGATATCTTTCAAGTATTTCCTCAAGACTACCTTCAACTTTTTTAACATTCAAATCTTCATCACTATCAGGAATATCTCCTTCAGTAATTTCAAATACCTCTAAAGTATCCATAATACCTGGATGGAAAGTAAATTTATCATAATCAATTTGTGTAAATACAGTATCTAAGTGCATAAATGCTCTAGATTCAGGTATATTAAATGCTAAAATAGTATCAATTTCACAATCAGGATTTCTAAACATATTCTTAGCAAGTTCATCAATAGCACCAGACTCAGTTCTTTGAGATATACCTACTGCTAAAACATGATTAGATAAGTTAAGAACATCTCCACCTTCTATATGATAAGGTAAATATCTATCATAGTATTTATTAATCTTTCCTTTATATTCAGGATGATAATTAAATATATATTCAGCATATATAGTTTCTCTATTTCTGGTAACTGAATACATCTTATTTAAGATAACACCATTACCTGCACTAGCAAATGGATCTCTAGTAAAATATAAATTAGGCATAGGATCTGCTAAAAATTCAGATTCATCACTAACTAAATCAACTAAAGATTTTTCTACTTCTCTCTTCTTTCTAGGTATTTCTTCTATCTTAATACCTTCCATAGTTTTAAGAACAAGTTCTTTCTTATTAACAAAACTCTTTAAATAATCAAAAACCAATTCTTTATACTTTGGAGTTCTAATACCAGCCTCAAAAATAAATTGTCTAATAAATTTATTTTCAATATCATCTCCAAGTTCTAGTACTTCAGCCATTAAGTCTTCAAGATAAACAACTTCAATACCATTTTCTTTTAGTATATGAGCAAACTCATCATGTTCTTTTTGAGCTTCAGGTAAAAAAGGAATATCATCAAAAAGTAATCTACTTAATGTATCAGGAGTCAAATTAAGTAATTCATTTCCTGGTCTATGTAATAATACTTTTTTTAAAGTTCCAATTTCACTTTTTACATTAATAACATTATCCACTAATATTCTCCCTTCTTATGTAGTTTCCCTACTATAATAATTATAACAACATTTTATGTTTTTTACAAACATTTTTATACTATTTTTTAATTATTTGTTTTATTCAAAAATTCCATTAATCTCTCATTATCTTTATTATTAAACACTTCCTTAGGAGTTCCATCAAGTGCTATTTTACCATTATCTATAAATAATACTCTACTTGCACACTTCTTAACAAAGTTCATTTCATGTGATACTACAATCATTGTCATACCCGTATCAGCGACTTTTTTAATAAGTTCCAGTACATCTCCAACCATTTCAGGATCAAGTGCACTAGTTGGCTCATCAAATAAAATAATATCCGGATTCATAATAAGTGATCTAACAATAGCTACTCTCTGTTTCTGCCCTCCTGATAACTCTTCCGGATAATTATCTTTCTTATCAAGTAAACTAGTTTCTTTAAGAAGTTCTTCTGCTCTCTTTATAGCACTATCCTTATCCATTATACCAAGTTTAACAGGAGCCAAAATAATATTATCAAGTACAGTCAGATGTGGGAATAAATTAAATTGTTGAAAGACCATACCAATCTTTTCTCTTACCTTAGGTAAATCAGTATTCTTACTAGTAATATCAATCCCCTCAAATATTATTTTACCACTACTAGGTTTTTCTAACATATTAATACATCTAAGTAAAGTACTCTTACCACATCCTGAAGGACCAATTACTGATATAACTTCTCCTTTTTCAACATTAAAAGATATACCTTTAAGTACATTAAGTTTATCAAAACTTTTCTTTACATTTTTAACTTCTAACACGATTAAGTCTCCTTTCCATTACATTAACTAATTTAGATAGACCAAGAGTCATAATCAAATATATTATTGCAATAATAATAAGCGGAAAGAAATAATCATATGTTCTTGAAGCAATAATATCTGAAGCCTTAGTAAGTTCAATAATTCCAATATAAGCTCCTACTGAAGTTTCCTTAAGTAAAGTAATAAACTCATTACCAAGTGCAGGTAATATATTTCTAATAGCCTGAGGTAATATAATTTCTCTCATTACTGTTCTATATCTAAGGCCTAAAGAAAAGCCTGCCTCCATTTGCCCTTTTGGTATAGAATTAATACCAGCTCTTATAATCTCTGAAACATAAGCACCAGAATTAATACCAAAAGCAATAATACCTACAATTACAATATTAATATTTACTGACTTAAAAATAACGTAATAAATTATCATAAGTTGTAGTATAACAGGAGTACCTCTAATAATATTTACATAAAGATTTGCTATTTTATAAAGTAATTTATTTTTACCATTAATTTCATAATTATTTCTAATAAGTGATATTAATATACCTATAACAATACCAATAATAACAGCAAATAAAGCAATAATTATTGTATGAAATAAACCTTCAAATATATATTCATATCTATTATCATAAATAACTGTCTTATAAAAAGATTTACCAATATTGCCAAAAAAATCAAATATTTTACTAAAAAAGTTTAAATATTCATTCATTAGTACCTCCTTACGAAGTATGTTTTATTACAAACTCTTCTATTTTGCCTTCTTCTTTTAGTCTGTTAAGAACTTTATTAATTATATTAAGTAATTCACTATTACCCTTTTTAACTACCATACCATAACTATCATTAGCAAGACTACCTTCAAGTATCTTTAATCCATTATTACTACTAATTATCTCTTTAGCGGGTAATTCATCCATAACTACAGCATCTACTTTATCACTTTTTAAATCTTCAATAGCGGCCAAATATTTCTTTTGTCTAACTATTTCTGCATTCTTATAATTATCTGTAACATAAGTATCTGCTATACTACCAAGTTGTACTGCTATTTTCTTATTATCAATATCTTTAGTACTAGTAATAGCGCTATTTTCTTTAACAATAACTACTTGTTTACTAACAGAATAATTAACAGAAAAATCTACTTCTTCTGCTCTTTCATCACTATAACTTATACCAGCGGCTCCAAAATCAGCCTTACCAGTTTTTACTTCATTAATAATTGAATCAAATGCTACATCTTTAACAACTAATTTTTTACCCATTTCTTTTGCTATTTCATTAGCAATATCTACATCTACTCCTACTATTTCACCATTATCATAATATTCATAAGGAGCAAATCCTGCTTCAGTAACCATAATAAGTTCATTTTCATTCTTACCACAACCCACTAAAAATATTAGCATAAATACTAATAATAATACTTTCTTCATATATATAATCACACCTACCTATCATAAATATTATAACACACAATTTAATATTTTTGTATAAGTTTTTTACATAAAAATATTTATTCTTTATATTCACTTTAATTCTAAAGTATTAAAGTGTTGTTATTAGCCTAAGGTCTAATAACAATGTATCAAAGATACCTATTATATATAAGCCATAAATATATATCAAAAAAAGACTATTACTAGTCCTTATACTTCTTCTATATCAATATTTCTATCATGCTTAATACTTTCCCAATTACATTTCTTTAAGAATAGACAAACAAAGTTAACTGGAGCCCAACTTAATATAAATAAATCAAAGAAAAGTATTCCACCAATATTATCTTTAATACTCTTATTATACTTCTTAAGTAGGAATGCTCTAAGTACAACACCTATTACATAAGAACATAAAGATATTGCTAAAGTACTAATAAAGTATCCGATAGTTAGACTTTTAAAATTAATAAATAAGCCTAATATAGCAAATATTGGAGCTAAATTACCAATAACATGTACTACTATTGATAAATAAAATATAATAATATCAAAACATTCAAATCTTCTATTTTTAAAGCCAGCCTTTATAAGTTCAGTAAAGTAACCTCTTAAACATTCCATAGTTCCTATAGACCATCTTTTTCTTTGTTTTAATGATGGTATAAACTTATTAACTTGTTCATCATAAGTAATAGCCTCATCATTAAATGCTATTTTTTCACCATTAATAGCGCACATAGCCACAAACTCAATATCTTCAGTAACAGTCTTAGGATCATAACCATTCTTATCAATAAGTTCCTTCTTTATAACAAAACCAGTACCATTGATAAAAGAGGACTTACCTAAATTATATCTTGATTTATTAAGAAATAGATTTTGAATATAATACATAATAGCATAACTACAACTAAGCCAATTATCACTAACATTCTTAGTATCTCTAAATCCTTGTACTACAGAATAACCCATATTAAGACTATCATTCATCTTACTTAAGAAATCTCTATGTACTAAATTATCAGCATCAAAAATAACATAAGCATCTATATCTTTTTCTTTTTTTAATTTATTAAAAGTAAACTTAAGAACTTCTCCTTTAGATTTAACTTTCTCTGTACAAACAATAACTTTAGCACCAGCCTTTCTAGCCTCTTCCTCAGTATTATCAGTACAATTATTAACAATAACATATATTTCATAATGTTCTTTAGGATAATTTTGTTTCTTTAAACTTTTAATTAAATTAGCAATAACTGCTTCTTCATTTCGTGCAGCTATTATAACAGCAAAATTATTCTTTTTATCTACTAAAACTTTTTCTTTTTTCTTTTTAAATATTCCTATAGCCATAATTACAAAGTATAACAAGTAAAAACTGGTTATTACCATGACAATATAAGTTAAAATTTTTAACATTTTTTCACCACCATAAATTGTACTACTATAAATAGTACAATTTAATAATACATCAGTATTAAGTAATTGTCAACACTATTATTGTAATTTGTCAAACTTGACATTTATTGTATCAGTATAACCATCATAAGAAGTAATACCATTTCCTTTATTAGGTCCTATAGTTAAATAAAAAACAAAATCCGTTAAAAATAATATACTTAATATAATAGTCAAAAACTTAACATAATTTTTATCTAATTTATGAAATAAATCGAGTAATAATGGTGTAACAATATAAATACTCGCAGTACATCCAAATCCAAAAAATAATAATCCTTCCAAGCATACTCTACCATTGATATTAAAGAAATAACCAGTATAATCCCACCATCTCGTATTAAAAGCAAGTTCCATAAATAAAGAACTAAAGTAATCTACTATGCCACACAATATTACTGAAGCAAAAAATACTAGTGTTGGATTATCACGATACTTATTAAGTAAAACTAAAGTAAGTACTCCGCCGCATCCATATATAGGAAGCCAAGGACCATATAAAGAGCCCCTATTAACAAACACTCCATCACTAAACAAATGTAATATTACTTCCCATAAATAACCAATAAAGGCAAAGGCAAAAAATAATAGTATAAGTTCCCAAATGTTATATTTAATCTTTTCTATTTTTTTCTTTTCTCTTTTAGTATCATATGGATATTCTTCATCTAACTGAGGACCATCTAAATCTTCTTTTAAACATTCATATCCTAACATTTTACTAGTAATATAATTCTTTCTTATATTCATATATAATTCAGTATAAGAGCATTCTTTATAAGGATTAGTAACAAGTAAATTAAATGTATTAAATGTACATATACCAAATATATAGTAAGGTACAAAACTTAAATCTAATAAAAACATCTTCCATCTATAACCATTAGTCATATTTTTAGATAATCTAATGACATCATCAGACTTCATATCAGGATTTTCCGAAATAATATAAGGAACAAAATAATAAGAATAATGTTTAATAATACCACCAATTATAGTAAACGACCACAAAAATTCATATAGACACTTCTTAAACATAACTTTTGCTATATTCTTATATTTTTTATCTTGATAAGCAAATAATAATCTTTTCATTCTAGTTTTCTTATATTTTCTATTTTCCAAGAAAAATCTCGCCTTACCAACTTTGATTACATTACTTCCAAAAAGCCAATATAAAAATCTAACTAAAACACCAATAAAGATAATAATACCAGAAGTTATTTTATTCTTAAAAACCAGTTCATTAACAGCATTAAGAACTCCAAATACAAACGAGTTAGAACTATGAATATTATTAACAAAAGTAGCAATAATACCTTTAGTAGTCCCATTCAAATAAGTATCTACTTTATCTTTAGTTTTATATGCTGACTTAATAAAATCTCTTACTATTTGCGAATTACTTTTATTATCTAAAATACCACTTTGATGAATTAAATTACTATTATTAGAATTATACTCATTTCTTATTAAGTATATAGTAGAACCACCAGTCATAATTGCAGTAATAAAACATACTGCTACTACCTTCCAGAAATTGCTTTTATATATTCTTTTACCTTTATTTCTTACTTCTTTAATCATACTAACTACCTCAGATAACATTTTATCATATTTATATCAAGAAAAAAAGAACTATTTAAAGTTCCAATAAATTAAGTACTGAAGCAAATACTAGCCATAATATATAAGGTATCAGTAAATAACTAGATAATTTATTTTCTTGATAAAACTTATATATCATATATCCTACTATTAAAATTAATATAAGTATCCAAAAGAAAGCCAATACCTTTAACTTAAATAGAAAGAATATAATAGGCCATAGTAAATTAACTATTAAATTAATCTTATAAATATTAAGTAACTTTTTATTATCACTAATAATATAACTAGATATACCCATAAGTATATATAATACACTCCATACTACAGGAAAAAGCCATCTAGGTACTGGACCATTATAACTAGAACTACCCTTCATAGTAATAAGACCAATCAAAGCACCAAGTACTAAAGGAATTGCTATAAAAATAGCTAGTTTCTTATAATTAATATTCTTCATATATATCACACTATATTAATATGTAATATATAGATAAATATGCAAAAAAGAATTAAATTAATAATTCTCTTTCTTGATCTCAAAATAACTTTGTGGATGATTACATACAGGACATACTTTAGGAGCTTCTTTTCCAATAACAATATGACCACAATTTCTACATTGCCATATTCTATCTCCCTCACGAGAAAATACTAAACCATCTTTTACATTAACAAGTAATTTTCTATATCTTTCTTCATGTTCTTTTTCAATCTTAGCAACTTCTTCAAATAAATAAGCAAGTCTAGTAAATCCCTCTTCTCTAGCAGTTTCAGCAAAACCTTTATACATATCAGTCCATTCATAGTTTTCACCTTCAGCAGCCGCTAAAAGATTATCCATAGTACTAGGAATTTCACCACCATTTAATTCCTTAAACCACATCTTAGCATGTTCTTTTTCGTTATTAGCAGTCTCTTCAAATATATCTGCTATTTGTTCAAAACCATCTTTTCTAGCCTTTGAAGCAAAATAAGTATATTTATTTCTAGCCTGTGATTCACCAGCAAAAGCAGTCATTAAGTTTTGTTCAGTTTTACTTCCTTTTAATTTCATTATAAATTTTCCTCCCTTTGGCATTTAGTACAAATGCCCCTATATTTTATTTCATAATCAACTACTAAATTACCATTTATATACTTTTTAACATTTTTATCTCTTGCTACATCAATAACATAACCACATCTAGTACATATAAAATGATCATGAATATCATTTCTATCATATCTAAAAGTACCATCAACTAGAAAAAATCTAATTTTATCGTTATCACATAACCAAGATAAATTACGATATACTGTCCCCAAACTAATATTAGAAATAATCTCTCGAGCCTTATCATAAACCTGATAAGCATTCAAGTGATCATAACTATTATTAATTATATCTAATATACATTCTCTTTGTTTAGTATTACGCATATCTCTCTCCTTATTAGTAATGATTACTAATAAAAGTATACAACATAATATATATAAAGTCAATTAGTTTTAATTTACTTTCTAAATAAATAACATATAATTAATTGGTGATAAATATGTTTACATTAAAAGATGTATTAGAAGTGTCAAATAAGTTAAATATTAAATTTGATAAATTTACAAAAGAAGAATTATTAACTGGAATGAATATTGAATTAGAACATGGAACAATAAATCCTGAAACCAATGTAACCAACGACAATTTAATACTAACTACTAAAATAGCTTTAGCCCATTTAAATGAATTTCCCAATTATTACAATAGTAGATATGGACTAACTATGTTTGAAAAATTTCTCAAAGAAAAAATGAATGAAAAATAATATCATTCATTTTCTTTATTTACTAACAAATCAGCAAGTTTAGTAACATAACCAGCTCCTAAAGTAAGAATTAAATCTCCCTTATTAACATATTCAGACAAATAAGTTTTAATATCATCATAATCACTTATATGAAAAGCCTCTTTACCATATTTCTTTATTTCTTTAATAATATCTTCTTCTTTAATACCATAAGTATTATTTTCTCTCGCAGCATATATATCAGTAATAATAATATGATCAAAATCGCTAAGTACTTTAGCAAAAGCTTCTTTATGTTTATAAGCCCTTGAATAAGTATGTGGTTCAAATATAACCCAAGTTTCATTATGCTCCATACCATGAATAGCCTTTGCGGTAGCCTCTATTTCGGTAGGATGATGTCCATAGTCATCATATACTTTAGCTCCCATGAACTCACCCTTATATTCCATTCTTCTTGCGGCCCCCTCATAATCTTTAAGGCCTTCTTTAATATCATTAAAATCTATACCATAAGCCATAGATAGTGCCACTGTAGATAAAGCATTAGATATATTATGTCTTCCAGGTACAGAAAGTTCAATAGTACCTAAATTCTTATTATCATAAATAACATCAAATATACCGCAGCCATCTTTATTAAATTTAATATTATCAGCCATATAATCAGCTTTATTATTAATACCATAAGTAATAACTTTAGCCTTAGTATGTTCTTTTAAATGATTACTATTATCATCATCATTATTAATAACTAAATAACCATCGCTAGGTAAATGACTAACATACTCATAAAAAGATTTCTTAATATTATCTAAGTTTTTAAAATAATCCAAATGATCATTATCAATATTAAGTACAATAGCGGATTTTTGTTTAAAGTTAAGATAACTATCACAATACTCACAAGCCTCAATAATCAAAGTATCACTCTTACCTACTCTATAATTACCATTAATATTCTTAAGCATACTACCAACTTGAATAGTAGGATCCATATTACCCTTTAAAAATATACAAGAAAGCATTGAAGTAGTACTAGTCTTTCCATGCGTACCAGCTACTCCTATAGTATTAGAATATAATTTAGTAATTTCTCCCAAAAACTCTCCTCTTTCCATCATAGGAATATTATTCTTTTTAGCCTCAATCATTTCCTCATTATCATCTTTTATTGCGGCAGTATATACTATAAAATCTATATCTTTAGTAATATTATCTTTACTTTGTGGTATAAGTACTTTAATACCTTGACTAGTAAGTTTATCAGTAACAGAAGATTCCATTCTATCACTACCACTAACTTTATATCCCATATTAACAAGTATATCAGCAATACCACTCATACTAATACCACCAATACCCATCATATAAATATGTTTGCCTTTTTCCAAAAATAAACTTTTCTTATATTTTAGTATTGTATCTTTAAATAATTTACCTCTCACTTCAAAATCAGGAAACTGATCCCAACTAGCACAAGCAGGACTAAGAAGTATAATATCTTCTTCTTTAGAATTATCATAAGCAATACCAGTAGCCTCTACTAAATTATCACACACTATACATTTAATTTTAATTCTATCACAAAATTCTTTTATTCTATTTTTAGTTTCACCATAAGCTACCACTAACTTAGTATGTTTCATAGGCTCTTTTAATTCTTCAAAAGAATGGCCCCTATCAGTACCACCCATAATAAGAATAGTATCTTTATCAAAAGAGTTAAGTGCTATAACAGTAGATTCAGTATTAGTACTCTTAGAATCATTATATACTTCTCTGCCATTAATATTACCAACATACTCAAGTCTATGTTCAACACCACTAAAAGTACTAACAACATCTTTAATTATTTCATCACTAACACCATACACTTTTGTAGCAAGAATAGCACACATAATATTTTGATAATTATGATTACCCTTTAAAATAATCTTACTAGTATCAATATATTTTCCATCTTTATAATAAATAAAGCCATCTTTATAATAACAATCAGTTTTATTATCACAAGAAAAATATTCTTTAGTACTAACAATATCACTAGTAAGTTCCATCTCTTCACTATTATCCATATTAATAATAGCTATATCATCTTTACTATGATTATTAAATATTTTCTTCTTAGTCATAACATATCTTTCATGACTATCATGAAAATCAGTATGACATTCGTATATATTAGTCATAACAGATACATTAGTCTTAAAATCATACATATCACATAACTGATGATCACTTATTTCCATAACTAAATAACTATCTTTTTTAATATCTTTAGCATAATGACATAAAGGAGTACCAATATTACCCGCTAAAATAACCTTATCACCAAAAGCCTTTTTCATTATTTCATATATAATACTAGTAGTAGTAGTTTTACCATTAGAACCAGTAACACCAATTATCTTAACATTTTTATCAATATAATGATAAGCAACTTCTACTTCATTAATTACTGGTATACCAAGTTCTTTAGCCTTAACTACACAAGGATGAGTATATTTAATACCAGGATTTTTAACCATAATATCAAAACTATCATCTAAGTATTCTATTGGATCATTGCATATCTTAACAGTAACACCAAGTTTTTCTAATTCTTCTACTTTATCTTTTTCCTGCTCTTTCATATCAGTAATAAATATCTCATTATCACTAGAAAGTAATTTAGCTACTTCATAACCACTTCTAGCCATTCCTAATATAAATATTTTTTTATTTTTATACATAATTTCACCACCATCAAAATATTTAATACAATATAAATTATACCATATAATTACACTAAAATATATAAATAACATATCAATTTAATTCCAATTTTACATTTTGGCAGTTTTTTATTTTACATTTTGGCATAAAAAAATAGTTAAGGTTATTCCTTAACTATAACAAAACTCTTATACACTACATCATATCCAAGTTCTTTAGTAAATAGTTCTATCATACTATCATTAATTATAAAACTAATAATACTACTATTCATAGTAATAAATTTACTATTAAGTTCTAATATAATTCTCTCATCTTGAATATTTTGTTTAACTAAATTACATACTATCTCATTTTTTGAAGATAAATATCTAATATTATACATATCAATCTCTGCAAGTTCCTCTTTATATTTAGAATTACTATCAGTAACATCATCTTTCATTAAAGAAACATATATTTCTTTACATTTATAATTATTACTTAATACATCCATATATTTATCATTATATAAATCTATAATTAAATGAGTTCTAACTACTAATATATTATTTAAATAATTAATAATATCTAAAAACTTATCTTCTTTTACCTTATTATTAACATACTTAATAGATATCTTATCTTCATCACTAAGCATTTCAAAAGCAAGTAAATAAATATCATCATCTTTAACAGCATAATATTCTAATTTATTAATATTAAGTTCTATCTCTTCTGCAGTATCAATATCCCTTATAAATTCTTTAATATTATCTTTATTTAATTTTTCAATTTTCATAAATTTCTCCTCACAGATAATATTATACACTATATTACATTATTTTACAAATACAAAGTAAAAACATTTGAAGTACTTTCTTATCTTATATTTTTGTAATTATGTAATAATCATATCGGTATTGTAGTAAATACACCAAATAATAAACAACATCATAATATATACCTTCTCTTATATATAATAGATGTTGCTGACATATTAAATTAAGACTCTTTAGAGGAGGCTTAATTTAACACTCTAAGACCTTAGGCTTAGAGTGAACAAAAAAAGAGTTATAAAACAAACTACTCTATAACTCAATTATTTCTAACTTTTTCTCTAACATAACCATTAAGTTTTCCATTATTCAGTTCTAACTCATTCATAGCTAAGCATACACACCACCAAGCATTAACTAAATTATCTTCATTAAATAATGAATTAAAATACTGAATATCACTAGCAGTAGAAAACAAAGTATCATATAAAGACTTTTTATCTAGCTTAACTTCACTATTATCATTATAAGCAAAAATACAATCATTCTTAATTAACATCTTCTTATAGTATAAGATAGCATTATATATATTAGTTCTAACTATACCACTACTATTATTTCTACATATATATAATCTATTCAAAGTATCAGTCATACACTTAATTAATTCATTAATATTCATATATATTCTCCTCTTATTAAACAAATAGAAGCCATGTATCAACACGACTTCTATTCTTTTTATTATTAATCCATAAATTCTTCTTCAAGTACTTCAGAAGCATCTTCATCAAAGAATTCCTTCTCTAATGAATAACCAACATCCATATATTCTTTAGCACCAGTACCCGCAGGGATTAACTTACCAATAATAACATTTTCTTTTAATCCTTGTAGTTTATCTACTTTACCTTTAACTGAAGCTTCAGTTAATATTCTAGTAGTTTCTTGGAATGATGCAGAAGATAAGAATGAATCAGTTTCTAATGCTGCCTTAGTAATACCAAGTAATATTGGTTGTCCAATTGCAGGTTTCTTACCTTGAATAATAACATCTCTATTACCCTTAGTAAACTCTTGTAGAGAAACAGTAGTACTAGGTACAAATAAAGTATCTCCAGCTTCCATAATTCTAACTTTAGAAATCATTCTTCTAGCAACGATCTCAACGTGTTTATCATTAATATCAACACCTTGTGATCTATATACCTTTTGAACTTCTTTTAATATATATTGCTGAACAGTATTAGGATCAGTTACCGCAAGTAACTCTTTAGGAGACACAGAACCCTCAGTAAGTCTATCTCCAGCTTCGATCTTATCTCCCTTTTCTACTCTAAGTTTAGCACCGTATAAAGTAGTATGTTCTCTAGTTTCAGTATCATTCTTAACATATACCTTAAATTTACCACCAGCATCTTCAATCTTAGTAACAACACCACCAATTTCAGATATAGTAGCTTTACCTTTAGGCATTCTAGCTTCAAATAATTCTTCAACTCTCGGAAGACCTTGAGTAATATCGGCTCCAGCAACACCACCAGTATGGAATGTTCTCATGGTAAGCTGAGTACCAGGTTCACCAATAGATTGAGCTCCCATTACACCAACAGCTTCACCAATTTCAACAATATTACCAGTAGCAAGATTTCTACCATAACAATGTTGACAAACACCATGGTCAGTCTTACAAGTAAGTACTGTTCTAATTTCAACTTCCTTAATACCAGCCTTAATTATCTTATCAGCAATAGCTTCAGTAATATATTCATTTTTATCAATAATTACTTCTTTAGTTTCAGGATTAATTACTTTCTTATTAGTAAATCTTCCTAATATTCTATCATATAATGGTTCAATAATACCATCTTTATCATCCATAAATGCACTAACAAGTACACCTTGAATAGTACCACAATCCTCTTCTTTAACAATAATATCTTGTGCTACATCAACAAGTCTTCTTGTCATATAACCAGAATCCGCAGTCTTTAAGGCTGTATCCGCACTACCTTTTCTAGCACTATGTGTAGATAGGAAGAATTCAGATACTGAAAGACCTTCACTAAAGTTAGATAGAATTGGGATTTCAATAGTTTCACCATTAGGTTTAGCCATTAGTCCTCTCATACCAGCAAGTTGTACGAAGTTAGAGATAGATCCTCTAGCCTTAGAATTCATCATTATGAATATTGGATTATCAACATAACTCTTAGCATAACCTTGTAATTCATCTTGAATTTCTTCTTTAGCCTTAGACCAAATATCAATAACAAGATCAAGTCTTTCTCTATCAGTAATAAGTCCTCTTTGGAACTGTTTATTAACTTTCTTAATTTCTTCATTAGATTTCTCAATAACTGCATGTTTATTCTTACTAACAACAACATCAGATGCTGCAATTGTAATACCAGAGAATGTAGAATACTTAAATCCTAAATCCTTAAGTTTATCAAGGAATATACTAGTTTCAGTAGTCTTATATCTCTTAAACATTTGAGCAATAATCTTCTCTAAAGCTCCCTTATTAAATGGAGTAGAAAGTGGCATATTACTAATTAATTCAGGAATATTCTCACCATAATCAATAAAGTACTTACTAGGAGTAAATCCTTCAATATTTTCACTAGTAGACTCACATAAGTAAGGGAATGAATCAGGTAATATTTCATTAAATATAATCTTACCTGGAGTAGTAACTAAATACTTATTCTTAACACTATCTAAGAATACCTTATGTTTAAATGAATTAACAGGAATAGCTATTCTAGTTTGAAGCTTAATTTCTCTTCTTTGATAAGCCATTAAAGCCTCATTAGAATTCTTAAATACTCTACCTTCACCAGGAAGTCCAGCCTTCTCCATAGTAATATAATAGTTACCTAATATCATATCCTGAGATGGAGTAACAATAGGATCACCATTTTTAGGAGAAAGAATATTATTAGAACCAAGCATTAATATTCTAGCTTCAGCCTTAGCCTCTTCACTTAAAGGTACATGTACAGCCATCTGGTCACCATCAAAGTCAGCATTAAATGCAGTACATACAAGTGGATGAAGTCTAATAGCTTTACCACTAATTAACTTAGGTTCAAATGCTTGAATACCAAGTCTATGTAAAGTAGGAGCTCTATTAAGCATAACAGGATGCTCTTTAATAACATCTTCAACAATATCCCATACTTTAGGATCTTGATTATCAATCATCTTTTTAGCGGCCTTAATATTATTAGCAATACCCTTCTCAGTTAAACCATGAATAACATGGGGTTTAAATAGTTCAAGTGCCATTTCCTTAGGAATACCACATTGATACATCTTAAGATCAGGTCCAACAACAATAACACTACGACCAGAGTAGTCAACTCTCTTACCAAGTAAGTTTTGTCTAAATCTACCTTGTTTACTCTTAAGCATAGAACTTAAACTCTTAAGTGCTCTATTACCTGCTCCAGTAACACTTCTGCCTCTTCTACCATTATCAAATAATGAATCAACAGCCTCTTGAAGCATTCTCTTTTCATTTTGAACAATAATTGAAGGAGCACCAAGTTCCATTAATTTCTTAAGTCTATTATTTCTATTAATAACTCTTCTATATAAATCATTTAAGTCACTAGTAGCAAATCTACCACCATCAAGTTGTATCATTGGTCTAAGTTCAGGTGGAATAACAGGAAGAGCCTCAATAATCATCCATTCAGGCTTATTACCAGATTGAACAAATGAATTAATAACATCAAGTCTCTTAACTAGTTTAACTCTTCTTTGTCCAGTTGCACCCTCTAATTCCTTTTGAATTTCTCCTAGTTCTTTATTAACATCTACTTCAGAAAGTAATTCCTTAACAGCTTCAGCACCCATACCAACTCTAAAAGTATTACCATATTTTTCATAATATGCTCTATACTCTTTGTCAGATAATGTTTGCTTCTTAACTAAAGTAGTAGCTCCAGGATCAAGTACAACATAAGATACAAAGTATATAACTTCTTCCAAATCTCTTGGAGACATATCAAGAGTAAGTCCAATATAAGATGGAACACCCTTAACATACCAAATGTGACTTACTGGAGTAGCAAGTTCAATATGTCCCATTCTCTCTCTTCTAACAGAGGATTTAGTAACTTCTACTCCACATCTATCACAAACTATATTCTTGTATCTAAGTCTCTTATACTTACCACAAGAACATTCATAATCTCTCGTAGGTCCAAAGATCTTTTCGCAAAATAGTCCATCTCTTTCAGGCTTAAGTGTTCTATAGTTAATAGTCTCAGGTTTAATAACCTCACCATAAGACCAAGATCTTATCTTCTCAGGTGATGCAATTCCTATTTTTAAAGCTTTAAAATTATTAGCCTCTAACATTAGAAATCATCTCCTTCCATATCAGTATCTTCAAACTCATCTTCTCCGAAGTCATCATCAAACTCATCATCAGTTTCCTCATCAAAGTCATCATCTTCTTCATCATCAAAATCTTTAAGTACTTCTTCTTTATTAATTACTTCTTCAGCAATAGGATCTTCATCCTTATCTGCATTTTTTTCAAGTTCATCAAAAGATACAGTTTCATCTTCATTATTAATAACAGATATATCAAGTCCTAAAGCTTGGAATTCTTTTATTAATACCCTAAATGCTTCAGGTATACCAGGTTTCGGTAATGGTTGACCCTTAACTAAAGCTTCATATACTTTAACTCTACCTACAACATCATCAGATTTATAAGTAAGAATTTCTTGAAGTACATGAGATGCACCATAAGCTTCAAGTGCCCAAACTTCCATTTCACCAAATCTTTGTCCACCAAGTTGTGCTTTACCACCAAGTGGTTGTTGTGTAACAAGTGAGTAAGGACCAGTTGCTCTAGCATGTAATTTATCATCAACCATGTGATGTAACTTAATCATATACATTACACCAACAGATATTCTACTATCAAATTCTTCACCAGTTCTACCATCATAAAGAACTGTCTTACCATCAGGATCCATACCAGCTTCTTTCATAGCGGCAGCAATATCTTCTTCCTTGGCACCATCAAGTACTGGAGTAGCAAAATGTACACCAAGTTTCTTACCAGCCATACCTAAGTGTAACTCAAGTATCTGACCAATATTCATACGAGAAGGAACACCCTGAGGGTTAAGCATAATATCAACAGGAGTACCATCAGGTAAGAATGGCATATCCTCACTAGGAAGTATAAGTGAAATAACACCTTTATTTCCGTGACGACCACTCATTTTATCTCCGACTTGAATCTTTCTCTTTTGAATAATATATACTCTAACAACCATACTTACACCACTAGGTAAGTCATCATTATCATCTTTAGTATAAACTTTAACATCGTGAACTACACCATCACCACCGTGTGGAACAGTAAGTGATGAATTTCTAACTTCTCTAGTCTTTTCACCAAAGATAGCATGTAAAAGTTTTTCTTCACTAGTTAAATCAGCCATTCCTTTAGGAGTAACTTTACCTACTAGAATATCTCCTTCATGAACTTCAGTACCAATTCTAACGATACCATGTTCATCAAGATTCTTTCTAGCCTCTTCTCCAACATTAGGAATATCTCTAGTAATTTCTTCAGGTCCTAGTTTAGTATCACGACATTGTAATTCATAATCTTCAATGTGAAGTGAAGTATAAACATCATCTTTAACAAGTCTTTCATTCATAATAACAGCGTCTTCATAGTTATAACCATTAAATGTAGTAAATGCAACAACTACATTCTTACCTAGTGCAAGTTCACCTTTATCAGTACTTGGACCATCCGCTATTATTTGACCTTTCTTAACTTTATCGCCTTCTCTAACTATAGGAACATGGTTAAATGTTTCACCTTGGTTAGATCTTTCAAAAGTAGCTAAATAATAAACATCTTCACCTTTAGCATTCTTAACAACAATCTTCTTAGCGTCTGCATAACTAACAATACCATCAGCCTTAGCAACTACTACAGAGCCACTATCTCTCGCAGCAATATATTCAGCACCAGTTCCTACATAAGGAGCTTCTGTCTTAAGTAGAGGTAAAGCCTGTCTTTGCATGTTCGCACCCATTAGCGCACGGGTAGCATCATCATGCTCTAGGAATGGTATCAAACTTGTAGTTACAGATACTACTTGTTGAGGAGATACGTCAATATAGTCAACTTTATCAGGACTAACCAAAACATTTTCTCCCTTATATCTACCTGCTACTATACTATCCGTAATTTTACCATCATCATCAGTATTAACAGTAGCTTGAGATATATAATAATCCTCTTCTTCATCAGCAGTTAAGTAAACTATCTCATCAGTAAGTCTACTATCAACTACTTTTCTATATGGTGTTTGAATAAATCCATAATCATTAATTCTAGCATAACTAGCTAGTGATGTAATAAGTCCGATGTTAGCTCCTTCTGGAGACTCAATAGGACAAATTCTACCATAGTGAGATGAGTTAACATCTCTTACCTCAGTACCTGCTCTATCTCTAGATAATCCACCAGGTCCTAAAGCAGATAATCTTCTCTTATGAGTAAGTTCTGCAATTGGATTTGTTTGATCCATAAATTGAGATAACTGGCTACTACCAAAGAATTCCTTGATAACAGCAGTAACAGGTCTAATGTTAATTAAAGTTTTAGGAGTAACAGTCTCAATATCTTGAGTAGTCATTCTCTCTCTAATAACTCTTTCCATTCTACTAAAACCAATCTTAAATTGATTTTGTAATAATTCTCCTACTTGTTTAACTCTTCTGTTACCCAAGTGGTCTATTTCATCTATGTCACCAATACCATCATTTAAATTTAAATAATAACTAACAGTGGCATATAAGTCAGCAATAGTTAAATTCTTAAGTTCACACTTAGGATCATTACCAATAACATGAACAATCTTCTTGTCATCAACATTAGAATAAACCTTAATAACTTGAATCTTATTATGATCTTCTACACTTGCATTAATAGTTAAATCTTCATTAACCTTACACTCAGTAATGCCATAACCATTATCTAAGTATGTAGATAATTCTTCCAATACTCCTTTAGTAATTAAAGTATCCTTAGCGATTTTAACTTCACCATCAACTATAATATCTTCAGCAAGTCTATTTCCAAGTAGTCTATCTTTAACATTTAATTTCTTATTAAATTTATATCTACCAACTCTTGCTAAATCATAATGAAAATCATCAAAGAATCTAGTAATTAATTGGTTCTTTGAACTATCAAGGGTAGTAGGTTCACCTGGTCTTAACTTCTCATATATTTCAATAAGAGCTTCATCAGTATCATGTGTAGAATCTTTTTCAATAGTATTCTTAAGATATACATCATTATCAAATAAAGATAATATATCGTCGTTAGAAGATAATCCAACCGCTCTTAAAAGAGTAGTCATAGGTACCTTTCTATTTCTATCTATTCTTACATAGATAACATCTTTAGCATCAGTTTCATACTCTAACCAAGTACCTCTTGATGGAATAACTTTAGATGCAAAAACAGGTTTACCATTCTTATCTATCTCTTTAGAAAAGTATACACTAGGAGATCTAACAAGTTGTGATACAACAACTCTCTCTGCACCATTAATAATAAATGTACCAGCTTCAGTCATAAGTGGCATATCGCCTAAGAATATTTCTTGTTCTTTAACTTCACCAGTTTCATTATTAAATAGTCTAGTTTGAACTTTAAGAGGAGCAGCATAAGTAATCTGTCTATCTTTGCATTCTTTAATTGAATATCTTGGAGTACCGAATTCATATTCACCAAATTCTAAAGATAAACTACCAGAGAAACTTTCAATTGGTGAAAATGTTTCAAAAACCTCTTTAACCCCTTCTGTAGTGAACCACTTGTATGAAGCAGTTTGCACTTCTAATAAATCACTAATTGCTAGTGAATTTTTGATCATAGAAAAGTTTCTTCTTTTTCTATAATCTCCGCTTTGTTTTAACTTATAAGCCATTAATTTTTTCACCCCAATACCTAGATTTTTTATAAAATCAGCCACATTAAAAGATGTGTTACCAATTTATAAGTTTATCAGCATTTAACAAATAAGTCAATAACTTTAGAAATACTTTTTTATTTTTTTTACCAATTTTTATTATTTTTATATAAAAAGAGAAAAAACACCTACTTTACTATAGATGTTTAGTTAAAGATACAATGTAAAATCCCTTATCTTTATTTACAATAGTCACATTATATTTACTTTCTAATTCCTTAATCATTGATTTAACTCCATGATCCTTTCTCATAACAAAATATAACATTCCATTATCATTTAGGTAGTCATATCCTCCAAATAAAAACTTTCTTACTACTTCTTTACCTGCTCTAATAGGAGGATTAGTAATAATATAGTCATATTTTTTATTTACATTAGAATACACATCACTACTGAAAGCATTAGCCTTAACCTTATTTAAAGTTAAATTATCTCTTACTAAAGAAATAGCTCTCTCATTAATATCAACCATATCAATATTAATATTTTCATTAATAGTACCAAGTATTATTCCAACTACACCTATTCCACATCCTAAGTCAAGAACATTACCACTTAATTTAGAAATATCAATACTATCAAGTAATAATCTAGTACCATAATCAAATTTATCTTTAGAAAATACTCCATTATCACTATATAGATTATATTTTTTATCATTAAAATAAAATTCTATTATCTTTTTATTATGTTTAATATTATTATCATTATCAAAATACTGACTCATAACTCACCTTCTAGATATATTATAATAAAATAACTATAAAATTACAATATTTTTATATATCCTTCCGAGCCTAAGGTCTCGTAAGGCAAATATGAGCCTAAGGTCTCATATTTGAAAATTTAGGTGAAAAAAAGAAACCATCATTTGATAGTTTCTAAAATACAATGTAAACTACTTAAGTTCAACAGTAGCTCCAGCTTCTTCAAATTGAGCTTTAATTTTTTCAGCTTCTTCTTTGTCGATGCCTTCTTTAACATTTCCACCATTGTCAGCAATGTCTTTAGCTTCTTTTAATCCTAAACCAGTTAAATCTCTAACTAATTTAATAACAGCAATTTTGTTAGCACCAGCAGCAGTTAAAACAACGTTAACTTTGCTTGGTCCTTCTTCAACAGCTGCTACTGCAGGTCCTGCTACAGCAACTGCTGATGGATCAACACCATATGCCTCCTTCATTGCATCTACTAATTCTTTAATTTCAAGAATAGACATTTCATTTAGTGAATTTATAAATTCTTCTTTTGTTAATTTAGCCATTATATTTTCCTTCCTTTCCTATAATTTATTTTTCTTATTAATTTTCTTCTTTTTGTTTAGCATATAAATCTAAACATATTGATAAGTCTTTAACAGTACCCATAAGTCCTGCAGCAAGCATTGTAAGTAATCCTTCTCTTGATGGAATAGCAGCATATACAGATAATTCATCAGCAGCTACAACCTTTCCTTCAACGATACCAGCTTTTAATTCAAGTGCTGAATGCTTCTTAGCAAAATCACTAATGATTTTAACAGGAGCAAGTTCATCACTAGAAAAACTTATTGCAGAAGGTCCTTCTAAATACTCATCTAATTTAATATCTAAACTATCAGCAGCTCTTTTAGCTAAAGTATTTTTATATACTTTATAATCAGAACCTGATTCTCTTAGAGCTTTTCTTAGTTCAGTTACTTCAGCAACATTTAATCCTCTTGGATCAAATACTACTACTGATTTAGCATTTTCAAATTTACCTTTGATTTCATCTACAACTAAAGACTTCTTCTCTAATATTTTTGCATTTGCCATAGTATCATTCCTTTCCTATGCCATAATAAAATCCCTCTACTTGCGAGGGATAAAAGACTTGTTATTTTTTTATTCCTCGGTAAGATTTTCAAGCTTAACGCCCTTACTGTCTTTGGCATAATATTTCTCAAACAACATTATTATATATTAAATAAAATTATTTGTCAAATGAATTTAAATCAATTTTAACACCAGGTCCCATTGTTGAAGAAATACTAATATTCTTAACATAAGCACCTTTTACTGTTGAAGGTTTAACTTTCATTATTGCTTCAACAAAAGCTTTAAGATTTTCTGCTAATTTAGCATCATCAAAACTTGCTTTACCAATAATGCCATGAACATTTCCGAAACTATCAGTTCTGTAGTTAACTTTACCTTTTTTAGTTTCTTCAATTGCTTTAGCAGTATCAGTAGTAACAGTACCAGTCTTAGGGTTTGGCATTAAACCTTTAGGTCCAAGTAATTTACCGATTTTACCTAAAAGTGGCATCATTTCAGGAGTAGCAATGATTACATCATAATCGAACCAAGATTCTTTTTCGATTTTTTGAATCATATCAACATCTCCTACAAAGTCAGCTCCAGCTTCTTTAGCAGCTTTAGCTTGGTCACCTTTAGCAAGAACTAAAATTTTCTTACTTTTACCAGTACCATTTGGTAGAACAACTGCTCCTCTTAATTGTTGATCGTTCTTTTTAGTATCTAAGTTTAAATTCATAGCTACTTCTACAGTACCATCAAACTTAGAATTAGAAGTTTCTTTAACTAATTTAACAGCCTCTTCTACTGAATATGCTTTATTCTTATCAAGTTTTTCTAAGTTAGCAACATATCTTTTACTTCTTTTCATTTTTCTTCCCTCCTTATGTGGTATTTGCGGACTAATATGCATCCTTCCACATAGGTATAAACCTATATGACATATTAATTATTTTTATTATTCTGCGATTTTGATTCCCATGTTTCTAGCAGTACCTTCAACTATCTTCATAGCTTCTTCTACTGTATAAGCATTTAAATCAGGTAATTTAGTTTCTGCAATTTGTCTAAGTTGATCCTTAGATATAGTTGCAACTACTTCGCCCTTACTAGAGCCAGATTTAATACCAGCAACCTTCTTTAATAAGAAAGCAGCAGGTGGAGTCTTAAGTACAAAATCAAAACTTCTATCATCATAAATTGTAATAACTACTGGAACGATATCTCCCATTTTATCTCTAGTTGAATCATTGAATTTAGTACAAAACTCTTGTAGATTGATACCTGCAGGTCCAAGTACAGTTCCTACTGGAGGAGCTGGTGTTGCTTTTCCTGCTGGAATTTGTAATGTTATTTTCTTAGTAACTTCTTTAGCCACGAAAAACACCTCCTATTAAATTTTATTTTCGCGTGTGGTCCTATCAGCGTCCGCCTTCCACTTACTAACATAATAATATGCCTCGCAGAAGTAATGATAGCACACTTTTTTAAAGTTTTCAACTATTTTTTATCTAAATTGCTATTTTTTTCTATTATATAGTGTTTTTATTCTAATTATATAGTCTCAACTTCTTGCATATCAACTTCGACAGAAGTCTCTTGTCCAAATAAATCTACTAAAACATTTAGCTTTTGTTCTTTTAAATCAATAGTATCTATTTTAGCGGTCATATCTTTAAATGGACCTGCAATAATCTTAACTTTAGCACCTTCTTTAAGGTCTTTACTAACATCTACTCTACTCATACCCATACTATTAAGTATTTTATCAACTTCTTGGGGAAGTAGAGGAATAGGTTTAGCACCTTTACCAGAAGATCCTATAAATCCAGTAACACCCGCAGTGTTTCTGACAATATACCATGCTTCATCAGACATAACCATTTCAACTAATACATATCCTGGAAACATCTTTTTAACTTTTTCTTTCTTAACTCCATTTTTATATTCTATTTCTTTTTGTTCTGGAACAATAACTCTGAATATATTTTCATGTAAATCCATAGAGTTAATTCTCATTTCTAGTTTTTCTTTTACTTTATACTCGTAACCACTTACAGTATTTACAACATACCATTCTTTTTTCATTATATCTTACTCCTTAGTAATGCTACTAATAAATCAATAGCATAGAAAAATACTCCAAAGAAGATCATAAATGCTACTGTTGATACAGAGTATTTAACAAGTTCTTTTTTACTTGTCCATCTAATTCTAGATATTTCTTTTTTTACACCTTTAAAATATTCTATCATATCAAAATCCTCCCAATATTTGATTAAAATAAAAACACCTTTCGGTTGACATAAATATACCACAATAAATACTTATTTGTCAACATTTTTATTGAAGTTTTATTATTATTTTACTTTGAAAAGTCATTCTGTCTTTTCAAATAGTTTTGAGTTTGTAATCTCAAAACTAAAACACTTTTGTTTTATCATATCTGTGGCCAAATTTAATATCTATAATCTTCCTAATTATAAAAGAATAATCTAAGATAGGTCGTATATAAAATAAAAAAAGAATCTATAAGTAATAGACTCTTAATATTCAAATGGCGGCCAATGTAGGGCTCGAACCTACGACCTATCGGTTAACAGCCGAGTGCTCTACCGACTGAGCTAATTGGCCACTTGTTCACTTGACTTCTTAAGTATATAACATTTTTTTAAACTAATCAAGTGTTTTTTTAACTTTTTTAATATTTTATTCATTATTTATAAAAAAATACCTAAAAAAAAGAAAAATCTATCAACATACCTGTTGATAGACATATTTTATAGTTTTTCTAGTTCTTCTCTTAATACCATATTTGTAATACCAGGATTTACTTTACCTGAAGTTTTCTTCATGATAAGACCCATAATAAATCCCGTAACGTTTTTACCGTTTTTATAATCATTAACAATATTAGGATTATCATTAAATACTTCATTAATAATCTTTCTTATTTCTTCTTTATCACTAATTTGTGTACCTTCACTCTTTGCAATATCAAGAACATTCTTATTCTCATCTAGTGCTTTAGTAAATATATCTTTTGCTTGTTTATTAGATATCTTACCATCACTCATCATTTTAATAACTTCGCTAAAATCCTTTGTATCAATATTTATATCACTAATAGATTTAAAGTTTTTATTTAAATATCCAAGTAGAAATCCCACTATAATATTCGCAGTATTTTTAGGATTAGAACCATTACTAATAATACTTTCAAAATAGTCAGATAATTTTCTATCTTTAGTTAAAGTACCTGCATCAACACTGCCAATACCATATTCATCTATATATTTTTTCTTTCTTTCATATTCAAGTACTGGCATATCTTTCTTAATACTATTAATATATTCTTCTCTCAGTTTAATAGGAGGTATATTAGGTTCAGTATAATACTTATAATCTATTGCATCTACTTTACCTCTCATAAATACTGTTGTTTTATTTATTTCATCATACCTTCTTGTTTCTTGTTCAATTACTCCACCTGCTTCAAGTATTTCAGTTTGTCTTTTTATTTCAACTTCAATAGCTTCTTTAACAGTTGTAAAAGAGTTAATATTCTTCATTTCTACTCTTGTGCCAAGTTTAGTATCTCCTTCTTTCATTAGAGATACATTAACATCTACTCTTATTTGACCAAGATCTGCTCTTGCGTCACTAACATCTAAGTATAAGAACATATTTCTAAGTGTCTCAAGATAAGCTATAGCTTCTTTTGAAGAACTAATACAAGGATCAGTAACAGTCTCCAGTAGTGGTACTCCTGCTCTATTATAATCAATTAAAGAATAAGTACTTAAATGATCCATATTAGCGGTATCTTCCTCTAAATGTGTATCTTGAATAGTAATCTTTTTTTCTACTCCATCTACATTTATCATTACATAACCTTTAGTACCTATTGGATTACCAAACTGAGTAATCTGATATCCTTTAGGTAAATCAGGATAATAATAATTCTTTCTATCAAAAGTTAGATATTCTGGTATTGTAGAGTTTAATGCTAAAGCTACCATAATACTCTTTCTAACAGCTTCTTTGTTAACTACTGGAAGTATACCAGGATAACCAATGTCCACTACTGATAAATTAGTATTAACATCACCATCACCATTTTTACTAGAACTAAAATTTTTACTATTACTTTTTAGTTCGCAGTGGACTTCTAAACCAATAACGGGAATATATTTACTCATCTTTAGCCACCATTCCTTTACATCCAAGTACTTCTTCTAATTTATTAGCAAGATTAAGCACTAAACTATCTTCTTTTGCTCTACCAGTAATATTAACACTAATAGGCATATTATTAACAAATCCACTAGGAATAGATATACTAGGGAATCCTCCAAAGTTACCAATAACTAAATGATTACCAAGTATTAGATACTCATCTGATAACTTATCACTTGCTTCATTAAATAGCGGTGCAATATCCGGAGCACTTGGCATAATAAGTGCATCATATTCTTTAAATAGTTCGTTCATTCTATCTACAATCATTCTTCTTACTCTACCTGCGTTCAAAAATAACTTTTCTTGATTTTCTTTCTGAAGAACATAACTACCTATAACAAATCTTCTCTTAATAAGTTCAGAAAATCCCTCAGTTCTAGTATTCATCATAATATCATTAATATTATTACCATCTATTCTATTACCAAATGGAATACCAGTTAAATTAGAGTTATTAGAGGTTGCCTCAGCGCAAGATATAACATTATAAGCAGGATATACAGCTTCAAGTAAATCTTTTCTAAAGCTTACTCCCTCTACTTCTATACCAAGTTCTCTGCACTTATCTATAGTCTTATAAAAACTTTCTATTATTTTTTCTAAATTTTCATTACCATTGTTTATCTCTAATGCTTCTTTCATGTAAAACAATTTCTTTCCTTTGACATTATTTGACAAATTATTTACATAGTTAACATCTTCATCAGGTAAACTAGTCATATCTTTATCATCATGACCTTTAATAATATCCATAACATAAGCAGTGTCTTTAACACTTCTAGTAAATACTCCGACATGATCTAAACTTGAAGCAAAAGCAAATAGTCCATATCTAGATATTCTACCATAAGTAGGTTTATATCCCACCACACCACCATATGCCGCAGGCTTTCTAATAGAATCACCTGTATCACTACCAATAGCAAAAGGTACAATACCGAGTGCCACCGCAGCAGCACTACCCGCAGAACTACCACCAATCATTCTTGTTTTATCCCAAGGATTTCTAACAATACCAGTATGCCCAGTAGTGCCAGTACCACCCATTGCAAGTTCATCAAGTACTGTTTTGCCTACAAGTACAGCTCCAGCTTCTTTTAATTTTCTATATACAGTTGCGTCATATAAAGGAATATAATCTTTAAGTATATTTGAAGATGCTGTAGTTAATATTCCTTTCGTAGAAATATTATCTTTTAAAGCATAAGGAATACCACTAATAACACTATCACTATCTAATTCTTCTTTCTTATCTAGGATGGTAACAAAACTATTATATTCTTTTTGATACTTAATAGCCTTATCTCTAGACTCATTAAATAATTCCTCACTAGTGGTCTTATCAGTATCTAAAGCCTCTCTTATTTCATCAATACATTTATTAGTCATTATTCCACCACCTTAGGTACCTTTACCCTATTGTCATCATAATCTTTAACATTAATAACCATATCATTAAAATCAATTTCATTTTTATAAACATCTTCTCTTAAATAATCATCATCTAAATTAAGTTCAAAAGGAAATGTCATTGGAGTAACTTCTTCAATACCATCTATCTTATCAATAAATTCCATTTGTTTTAATATAACATCAAACTCATTCTCTAAAGTTTTATATTCTTCATCATTCATCTTAAACATAAGTTTTTTTGCTAAATTATCTAATACATCTCTTGTTATCATAATGCCTCCTCATTTACCTCTATATTATATAACAAATTAATAATAATAACAATATAAAATATTTAATACCAAAATAATATTTTAAACTACTTTTTAGCTACAAAATGTTTTTTTGAAGATGTTTTTTCTAATATTTATTGCAAATTTGGTAATAATAATACCAAGGTATTTAAAATATCATATAATTTATTATAATAAAACTAGTTTTGGAGGTATTATGAAGTTAGGTGAAAAAATAAAACAATTAAGAAAAAGTAAAGGAATATCACAAGAAGAATTAGCAAGTACATTAAAAATAAATAGAAATTTCTTATCAAGAATAGAAACAGGTAAATCAGAGCCTACTGCTAGTATGTTAAAAAATATCGCTAAAATATTTAATGTTGATTTAAACTCCTTATTAGATGTTAAAAGTCTTCCATCAGATAATAGTAACAAATTAAAATATATAACCGATAATTGTAAATATTTAGATGAAAAAGATATAGATTTCATTATCAGAATAATATCAATAATGAAAGAAGAATATGTAAAAGTTAATACAAATCTAGAATAGAATGATATTTGTCATTCTTTTTTATATAATTAAGTATGAATAATGACAAAGATGAACTTTTAAAACAAGTTAATATTGATATAATTTTCTTTTTTCTACTAGTGGTTAAAGCTATAATATCTTTTTACCTAATAAATGAAAAGAAAAAAAGTATTTTAAATATACCTAGTATTTCAAATGAGAAAGCAAATAAAATATATTATTATAATAGAAGATTAAACCTTGTTATTGCTATATATTTCTTTTTAAATGCTATGTATAGTTATCAAAATGCTACTACTGAAGAAGAGAAAGAGCAAGAAAAATATTTAGTCGCAGCTACTTTCTTCATCTTACTAGGAGCCTTACTTTATTTACCACTAGGAAATAGTAATTTAATAATTGAAAACTAGTATATTTTTCCTTTTATAAATCATAATAAAGATAGAAAGGAATGATATATAATGTTACCAAGATATTATTTAAATGACTATTTTCCACTTATAGATTCACCATTACTAAAAGAAAAAGAATATATGAAAACAGATATAAGAGAATATCAAAATAAATATATTATGGAAATAGATTTACCAGGATTAAAAAAAGAAGATATAATAATAAACTATGAAAATGGATATTTAACTATTAAGGCTACTAAAACAGTTAATTTAAAAGTAGAAGCTTATATAAGAAGAGAAAGATTTTATGGTGAAGTAAAAAGAAGTTTTTATATTGGCGAAAAGAAGGAATCAGATATTAAAGCTAATTATGAAAGTGGTATCCTTACTATAACTTTTCCCAAAGAAGATATTTTAAAAAATGAAAAACAAAATATTATAATTAAATAATTATTCTAGATTACTATGTAGTCTAGATTTTTTTATATTCACATTAAGTCTAATTGTCTTAATGTGTTATTTTGAGTCCAAGGTCTCAAAATAATATATCTACATATCTATCATATATAAGCCGTAAATACATATTTAATTTTTATCTATTAATTTTAGTAAATAAATGATATAATCTATTTGAGGTGCAAAATGAATAGTTATGAAAGAGAAGCAATTGGAGATATAGTTATTGTAAAGGGAATAGTTTTTGAAAATACTGCTATTGGTAAGAAAGAACCTGACCATGCTTGGAAAGATGGTAGACCTTGTGTGATAATATATAGCGATAATGAACTTGATTACCTATTAACTCTAACATCAGTAGATAGAGAAGGTTCAAAACAGCATTTCAAAATTAATGATGAAAATATACTATATGAAGAAGATTTTAAATATAGGTATAATAGAAAAGACAGAATAAACAAATCTATTAAAGGTTATGTCAATTTAGAAAACATATATAAAATGCCCATCAGTGGTCATGACAAAATAGGAAAAGTAACTTTTGAAACATACAAAGATGTTTTTAAAGCAATAAAAATGCATCGTCCAAATCAAACTATTAGAGAAATATTAAATAATGCTGTATCTGTCAGGAGGTAAAAAAATGAATACAAATAATAATTGGAAAGACTATGAATGTATCAAAACTGGAAATGGTGAAAAATTAGAAAGATGGAATAATATAATTTTAATTAGACCAGATCCACAAATAATATGGAATAAAACTGAAAAATGGAATAATTATGATGCCCATTATCATAGAAGTTCTGAAGGCGGAGGTTACTGGGAATTTAAAAAGAAATTACCTGAATACTGGACTGTTAATTATAAAGATTTAACTTTCAAAGTATCACCAACTAACTTTAAACATACAGGTATTTTTCCAGAGCAATCGAGTAACTGGGATTTCATAAATAAAAAAATAACCGAATATAGAAAAACACATGATGAAATGCGTGTATTAAATCTGTTTGCCTATACTGGTTGTGCTACAATGATGGCCTCTTTTTCAGGTGCTACTGAAGTAGTTCATGTTGATGCCTCTAAAGGAATAAATGAATGGGCTAAAGAAAATATGAAACTATCGCATCTTGAAAATAAAACTATTAGATTCATAACCGAAGATGTCATAAAGTTTATCGAAAGAGAAAAAAGAAGAGGCAGAACCTATCATGGTATAATTATGGATCCTCCTAGTTATGGAAGAGGACCAAATAAAGAAGTATGGAAGTTTGAAAATGACTTTCCTACCCTACTATCTAAAGTAAAAGATATTTTAGATGAAGATTTTTCATTTCTTTTAATAAGCAGTTATACTACTGGAATAAGTCATATATCATTAGAAAATATATTAAAATTAGAATTTAAAGGTAATAAAATAGAAACTGGTGAAAACACCCTTCCAGTTACAGAAAATAATTTAATATTACCTTGTGGTATATATGGAAAAGTCACCAAAGATTAATATAATATATGAAGATAATCATCTTCTTGTAATTGAGAAACCAGTAGGTATTCCCGTACAAGCTGATAGCAGTAATGCTATAGACTTAATTACCATATTAAAAGAATATCGTATAAAGAAGGAAAATAAAAAAGGTGATGCCTATATAGGACTAGTACATAGACTAGATAGACCTGTCGGAGGCATCATGGTATTTGCCAAAACCTCAAAGGCTGCTTCTAGATTAAGTGATGAAATAAGAAAAAATAATTTTCATAAAACCTATTATGCTGTAGTTGAAGGAACTCTTCCTAAAGAAGGAAAATTTGAAGATTACCTAATAAAAAACGAAAAAGAAAATATTAGTTATGTTTCAACTAAAGAAAAAGGAAAATACTCATGCCTAGAATATACTCTTATTAGTAGTAAAAACAATTTATCATTAGTTAAAATAAACTTAATAACAGGTCGTTCACACCAAATAAGAGTTCAGTTTTCTTCAAGACATCATCCTCTAGTGGGAGACTCTAAATATGGAAACAATCCTAAAAACATAGATATAGCTCTTTTTGCCCAAACATTAACATTTACTCATCCAACTACTAAAGAAGTATTAACATTTAATTTAGATTTACCAAATAGATACCCATTTAATATATTTAAATAGGTATTTTTATATATTTTTTTATTTCTAATATCAAAAAATAATGATATAATAAATTAAGAAATGTTTTCACATATTTTTACCATAGTTTTAAACTATAATGGTACAAGGAGGTCAATATGAGAATATATAATTCACTTACTGATAAAGTAGAAGAATTCAAACCAATAAATGAAGGAAAAGTTACCATGTATGTATGTGGTCCTACCGTATATAACTACGTTCATATAGGAAATATGAGGCCAGTAATAACATTCGACATGGTATATAAATATCTAAAATATTTAGGATATGATGTAAAATATGCTTCAAATTATACTGATATCAATCCCAAAATAACAAAGGCTGCTGAAACATTAGGTATGACTGAAAGAGAAGTAGCGGATAAATTTATTAAAGCCTATGAAGAAGATTTAAAAAATTATAATTGTTCTAATATTGATTATAGACCTAGAGTAATAAATTATTTAGACGATATATTTAACTTCATAAGTAAACTAATTGAAAAAGACTATGCTTATGTTGTCGATGGTGACGTTTATTTTAGAGTAAGTAAAATAAAAGATTATGGTATTTTATCAAATCAAAGCATTGAAGAATTAATTTCTGGTTCAAGAGTAGATATTGATGAAAAAAAAGAAAATCCACTTGACTTTGCCTTGTGGAGAAAAACTACCGAAGGAGAAACATTTACAAGTCCTTGGGGTGAAGGAATACCAGGATGGCACACTGAGTGTGTTGTTATGATTAATAAACTATTCGGAGATAAAATAGATATCCATGCAGGAGGAGTAGATCTTAAATTTCCACATCATGAAAACGAAATAGCCCAAAGTATTGCATTAAATAACAATTATATTGCTAATTATTGGATGCATAATGGTCATATAAATATAAATAATGTAAAGATGAGTAAAAGTTTAAATAATTTTATCTTAGCCAAAGATTTCATCAAAGAGCACTCTGCTAATGTTATAAAATTAGCTTTTCTAAGTACAAATTATAGACAACCACTAAATCTAACTGATAAAGTATTTGATGAGGCACTAATTATTGATAATAAAATCAAGACGGTATTAAAAAGTGCTAACAATGAATTAAATATCAAAAACATTCACAATATAAAAGAAGAAAAAGATAGTACATTTGAAGAATATATGAATGACGATTTTAATACTCCAAATGTTATTACATTACTTTTATCTCTTGTTAAAGATTTAAATCAAGAAATAAGAAATAAAGGTAACAATATTCTAACATTAACAAACAAAATATTAACAATAACTAATATACTAGGATTAAGTTATTCTATGCCAGAGTTTACTGAAAAGCAAAAAGAAACTTATAATAATTGGATTAAAGCTAGAGAAGACAAAGACTTTGCCCTAGCGGATACTTTAAGAGAAAAATTAGTAAAAGAAAATATTCTTTAAGGAGGAACTATGGAAAATTTATATTATAGTGATATTATCTACTTAGTATCATTTCTAATAACCCTAATAGCCCAAATATTTGTTTCATCATCTTACAGTAGATATAAAAAAATACTAAATAGTAAAGATAACACCGGATATGATACTGCAAGAAAGATCCTAGATAAGAATAATCTTGAAAATGTAATGATATTAGAAACTAAAGGTAATCTAACTGATCATTATGATCCTAAAAGAAAAGTAATAAAACTATCTACAGATATTTATCATGGCTCAAGTATTGCTTCAGCAGCAGTAGCAGCCCATGAATGTGGACATGCTATCCAAGACAAAAATAAATATATACCCATGCGTATAAGAAGTGCTATTGTACCATTTGTTAATATATGTACCAGGTTAGGTTATCTAGCTATCTTAATAGGACTAATATTTAATAGAGCACCTTTACTTGAAGCAGGTATAATACTCCTACTTGCCATGTTAGTATTTCAATTAATTACATTGCCAGTAGAATTTAATGCTTCAAAAAGAGCTTTAAATGAACTAGAAAAAGAAAAAATACTGGATAAAGAAGAAAAAGGTAATGCTAGAAATATGCTAGTAGCAGCAGCATTTACTTATGTTGCCTCAGTATTATCTACCCTATTACAAATATTTAGATTAGTATTAATATCATCATCAAGCGATCGAAGACATTAAGTCTTTTTTTTCGTCTCACACTTTGTTGTTCGCCGCTTTATGGAGCCTTAGGTCTCCATAAAAACATTATTTGCATTTTTAAATATATTATGATACAATTAATTTGGTGAGAAAAATGAAAATAAATACCATAGAATTAATAATATCAGCAGTAAGAGAAAGCCAGTATCCTACTGATAAACTAAAAGAATTCTTACTTGTAGGAAGAAGTAATGTTGGTAAAAGTAGTTTTATTAATACCATTATTAACAGAAAAAACTTTGCTAGAACATCTGCTACTCCCGGTAAAACACAAACATTAAATTTCTATAAAATAAATGATGAATTTTATCTTGTAGATGCCCCAGGATATGGCTTTGCTAGAGTTAGAAATTCACTAAAACAAAAGTTTGGATTAATAATGGAAAGTTATTTAAAATCAAGAGATAACTTACAAATGGTATTTTTACTAATTGATTTTAGACATAAACCAACTAATGATGATATTATGATGTATGATTATTTAAAATTTTACAATATACCAGTAACAATAGTATGTACTAAAGTAGATAAAGTATCAAAAAACAATCACAATAAAAACAAACAAATAATAATGAAAGAATTAAATATTCAAGATGAAAAAGATATTATACTATTCTCTAGTGTAACTAAAACAGGTAAAAATGAAATATATGATGAAATTGGAAAATATATAAGTTAAAGTTTCCTTTTTCATCTTTTTTCATAAACTACTATGGAAGTGTTAAATGATTATAAAAGAAATAGATAATATAACTTATCAAATAAATTTACCAAATAGCAACATAAATATCTATAATAAAGATTCGCTAGAAAGAATAACAAAAAAGATATTTAAAAAAATAACAAACAAAAAGAAACTAAATCCATTATTAATATTAGATATTTATGAAAATAATATGTACGGAACAATTATTACTTTAAAGCATTATAAAAGTATGTTTAATATAGATAATGAATATGAAGTAAAAATACATGTCCATACCAATCCTACATTCTTATATAAAATAGATTATTTTACCATAAATAATCATAGTAACAGCAGTATCTATTATTACAAAAATAATTACTATTTAAAACCTAAAAAAAATATAAATAAAAAAGAATATTTAAAATTACTTGAGGCATCAGAAATAATATATGACAATTATGAAGAAATAATAAATAAAGGAATAAAAATAAATATATAGTATTTTTTTTTATTTTCTGTTATAATACTTAGGAAGAGGTGATACTATATGAAAATGCCCACAGTAGCAATAGTAGGAAGACCAAATGTTGGTAAATCAACAATATTTAATAAATTAATTGGTAAAAAAGTATCTATCATTGAGGACACACCTGGTGTAACAAGAGATAGAATCTATGGAACCGTATATCATAATAACTATAAATTTCATTTAATTGATACAGGAGGAATCGACGTATCTGATGAAAACTTCAATAATGAAATAATAATTCAAGCCAATATAGCCATCGAAGAAGCCGATATAATTATTTTTGTTGTTGATGGATTAGAAGAACTAAATCAAAATGATTTTGTAATAAGAGATATTCTAATGAAATCTGGCAAAAAAGTAGTAGTGGCAGTTAATAAATTAGATAATATCAAAAGAGAAGAGAATATTTATAATTATTATGAATTAGGATTTGAAGAAGTAATGCCTATAAGTGGAGAACATTCTCTAGGACTAGGAGACTTACTAGATAAAGTAACTGAAGATTTTAACATCAATTATAATGAAGAAGAAGAACAAGACGATAGAATAAAATTCTGTCTAATAGGTAGACCAAATGTTGGTAAAAGTAGTCTAGTAAATGCTCTATTAAATGAAGAAAAAGTAATAGTATCTCCAATCGCAGGTACTACTAGAGATGCCATAGACACTGAATTCACTTATAATAAAAAGAAATATGTTGCCATAGATACTGCTGGTATAAGAAAAAGTGGTAAAATATTCGAAAAAATAGAAAAATATTCTGTACTACGTTCAATGAAAGCCATTGAAAGAAGTGATGTTTGTCTACTTGTTATCAACGCTGAAGAAGGAATAATCGAGCATGATAAACACATAGCAAGTTATGCTCTTGAAGAAGGCAAACCACTAATAATTGTTGTAAACAAATGGGATACAGTAACTGATAAGAATGATATTAGTACATTCACTAAACTAGTACGCGCAGAATTTAAATTTTTATCATATGCCCCTATTGTATTTGTATCTGCATTAACCAAGAAAAGAATATTTACAATAATGCCTGAGATAGACAAAGTATATGAAAATTCTCATAAAGAAATAAAAACAAATATCCTAAATGATGTTATAAGAGATGCTGTTATGTTAAAAGCTCCACCATCATATAAAGGTAAAAGACTTAAAATAACATTTGCTCAGCAAACAGGAACTGTTCCCCCTACTTTTACATTATTTGTAAATAGTGATAAATTAATACACTTTTCTTATGAAAGATACTTAGAAAACAAATTAAGAGAAAACTTTGATTTTGAAGGAACACCAATAAAATTAGAGTTCAAAAACAAACATAATTAATTAACCCGTTTAAACCTTCTAACATACAATGTATTAGGAGGTTTTTTTAATGAATTTTTCTGATAATTTTTTTAAACGAATTGAAAAGAAAACTAACGTCGATAAAAATACTATTCTTGACCTAGCGGACAAATTACAAAAAAGTAATATGAAAGATGAGAAAGTATTGCGTGAGGTAATTGGAGATTTATCCAAAATGACAGGAAGAGAGGTATCTAAGGAAAAAGAACAAAAAATAATTGAAACAATACTTAATGACAAAGTACCAAATAACTTAGATAAAATGATTTAATGAATAATGTAACCATAGGTATAGTAGCAAGAGATGAAGTATTAAATAATGTTAATTTACAAGTAGTAACAAAAAATAATTTAAAATATATCCACAACAAATGCAACTACATAGCCATACTTAACTACGATAATAGTCCTATCGATACCGAAGTATTAAATTTATGTGATGGAATCATAATACAAGGTGGTAGTGATATCTATTCATATCATTTTCAAATAGTGGACTATTGTTTTCATCATAACATACCAATACTAGGGATATGTATGGGTCATCAAATACTTGGTTTATATAGTAATAATAGTAATAGCGAAGATGACTTAATAAAAATAAATAATCATTATAATAAAGATAAAAAACATATCATAAACATCAAAGAAGACACTATAATGTATAAATTATTTGGACCAACATTAGAAGTAAATACTAGACATCTCTATGCCATAAATAAAGTAAAAAAACCATTCATCGTATCAGCAGTTTCACAAGATAACATAATCGAAAGTATTGAATACATAGATGATAATCATTTTCTACTTGGAGTTCAATTTCATCCTGAAGATTTAGATAATACTGAAGCGCTATATAATTACTTCTTAAAAGAAGTATACAAAAGAAAGCACTAACTTTCTTTTTTTAGTTATATTTCATTTTATTAGACATAATATTTAGTGATAAAAAGAAAAGAGGTATGTAAATGGAAAAAATAGAAGTTATAAAAAGTATTGGCCAAAGATCTGGAGGAGACATATATCTAGGAGTTGTTGGAGCAGTTCGTACAGGAAAATCAACTTTTATTAGAAAGTTTATGGAAAACTTAATAATTCCAAATATTCAAGATGAATATGAAAGAAAGAGATGCTTAGATGAACTACCACAGGCAGCAGCAGGTAAAACAATAATGACTACTGAACCAAAATTCGTTCCAGCTACGGCAACTAAAATTCAAATAGAGGATTTTTCTGCTAATATAAGAATGATAGATTGCGTAGGATATGTAATTCCCGCAGCCAAAGGTTATGAGGATGATAATGGTCCAAGACTAGTTATGACACCATGGTATCAAGAACCAATTCCATTTGTAGAAGCTGCAGAAATAGGAACAGAAAAAGTAATTAAAGATCATTCCACCATTGGAATAGTTGTAACTACTGATGGTTCTATTGGAGAAATACCAAGAAGTGAATATCTAGAAGCTGAAAAAACAGTAATTGAAGAATTAACTTCCATAGGTAAACCATATATAGTATTATTAAATTCCACTCATCCAATGCTTCCTGATACTGAAAGACTCGCAGCTAAAATGAAAGAAGAATACAAAGTACCAGTATTACCAATAAACATCGAATCTATGCAAGAAAAAGATATGTATGGTATTTTAAAAGAAGCTCTATATGAATTTCCTATAGAACAGATAAAAGTAAATATGCCCGAATGGATAGCGGTCCTAAATCCAGATAACTATATAAAAGCAGAATATATAACCAAAATAAAAGAAGCCATAACTGAAGTAAATAAACTAAAAGACATAGATAAAATAAATAATAACTTTACTGAATCAGAATACATTTCAAAATCATATATATCTGAAGTAGATCCAGCGACAGGTGAAGTTACTATAAATCTAGAAGCCCCCGCAGGATTATACAGCCAAGTACTAAAAGATACCATAGGAGTTACTGTTGGTACCAAAGCAGACTTACTTTCATTATTCCAAGAATTAAATGTTGCCAAAAGAGAATATGACCAAATAAAAAATGCTCTAAAAATGGTTAAGCAAACAGGATATGGTATTGCTTCTCCTACTCTTGAAGATATGAAACTAGATCCACCAGAAATAATAAAACAAGGTTCAAGATATGGTATAAAACTTAAAGCCAAAGCTTCATCAATACACATGATAAAAGTAGATGTCGAAAGTACATTCGAACCTATCATTGGAAGTGAATTACAGAGTAAAGAATTAATAAACTACTTAACCAAAAATGAAAACGAAAGCGGTATTTGGAAAAGTGAAATATTTGGTAGAAGCCTAGATGTTATAGTACAAGAAGGTATCCAAGCTAAACTATCAATGATGCCAGATAATATAAGATTTAAATTATGCCAAACACTAACAAAAATAATAAATAAAGGTTCATCTAATATGATAGCCATAGTAATATAAAAAGACTTAATACACGATTAAGCCTTTTTTTCATCTACTTTAATAGCCACTTTATTCTTATTAATTCTATCATTAATTATCTTAGAAAATATAGAATATAATACCGAGAACAAAGGCGTAGCCACAAGCATTCCCCATATTCCTGCAACACTTGCACCAATAGTTACAGAAAATAGTACCCACATTCCTGGAAGACCAATAGATTTACCAACTACTTTAGGATAAATAAGATTACCCTCTAACTGTTGTAAAACAATTATAAATACTACGAATATGATAGCCTTAACTGGACTAATCATAAGAATTAAGAATGCTCCAAGGGCAGTACCAATAATCGAACCAAATACCGGTATTAAAGCAGTAAATCCAATTACAACAGATATTGTAGAGGCATAAGGAAGTCTAAGAACAAGCATACCAATAAAACATAAAGCACCAAATATAATAGCCTCTAAACATTGCCCAGTAACAAAGTTAGAAAAAGTTTTATTAGACATAGTGGCTATATCAGCAATCTTATCACTAACTCTAGGTTTCAAATAAGCTTTCATAAGTTTATCCACTTGTCTCTTCAAAGTTTCCTTCTGAGCAATAATATATATGGCAAACACAAGAGAAATAATACCCTTACTAACAATACTAATAATTGAAGTAGCAACTTCAGTAGTAATAGATAAAACATCTTTAGAATTACCCTTTATATAATCAGTAATAACCTTAGTAAAATTATCCAAATATTCACTAACTTTATTAATAGTCTTTTCTCCAACATCAAATTTTCCAAGTATATCAATAACATCTTCCTTATATTCAGGTAAAGTTTCAGAGAACAAAGAAACTGAATTTCTAAGCTGTGGAATAAGTAAATTCATAACAAAATAAATAATAAGTCCTACAAGTATTAAACTAATAGTAATACTAAGTGGCCTCTTAATTTTTTTCCATACTTTACCCTCTTTAATTTTACCAAATATTTTTGTTTCAATAAACTTAATTAACACATTCAATACAAATGCTAAAAGTGCCCCTATAATAAATGGTGATAATACATTAATTACATATCCTAATACATTAATTATTTTATCAAAATTAACAAGTGCAAAAATAATAATAGCAACATAAGAAATAATAAATAAAATATCTTTTCTTGTTTTAAATTTCATATTATCCCTCCTAAATCACTATTATTATAGCATAACAAAAACAAACTGACAATAATATATTATTATTATTAACAATACAATTGTAAACTATACCAAATCATTCTTTACATATTTGTATACATTTAGTTAATTTTACTAAAATATTTTTTAATTTACTAAAAACCCTTGATTTTATTGCAATTATATGATATCTTTAATGTAGTAAACATAGTATGTTTACATTGTACAAAATGGAGGTAATAAAAATGACAAAAGCAGAATTAGTAGAATTTATAGCTGAAAAAGCTGATTTAACAAAAGCAGATGCTGGAAGAGCATTAGAAGCAATGATTGAAGGAATTACTGAAGGACTTAAAAAAGAAGGAAAAGTAACATTCGTAGGATTCGGAACTTTCACTGCTAAAAAAAGAGCTGCAAGAGAAGGAAGAAACCCACAAACTGGTGAAACAGTTAAAATTGCTGCTAGAGTTGTTCCAGGATTCAAAGCTGGAAGCAAGCTAAAAGATGCTTTAAACTAATTTGAGTCAAAAATAAAAGGCTTCGTAATGAAGTCTTTTTTATATTTCTTTATTTTTTATAAAAGTAAAATATCACTATCTTACGTCCCTACTCATAGTTTCAACTTTACCAAGTATCATATCTTCGGAAAAGACATTAACTACAATAGTTTGATACTTAGGATTCATTGCCTGAAGAATAATAGCCTTATTGCTCTTATATAATCTTCTAACAGATAAAGTATTACCCTTAATCGCTATAACAATATCATCACCATTATTATAACTATCTTTTTTTCTAAAGAATATTCTATCTCCTTTTAAATATATTGGAGCCATTGAATCATCAGTAAGTTTAATAGATAAAGCACATTGTTTACTAACAGGTTCATATGAAGCATTCTTATAAGTATTAACAATCTTTTCTCCTCTTGAAGTAACATTTTTATTACCATTAAAAGTATTAACATAATTCTTAATAAGTTTCTTCTCAAATAATTCTTCTTCTTCCCTAGTCATAGGAATATCTTTAATAACATCTGAACTAATATTAAATATCTCAGCTATATCAAAAAATATTTCATAAGGAATATTAAGAGTACCTGTCTCATACTTATGTAATGTTTGCCTATTCTTCTTATAATTTAATGCTCTAGCTAAATCTTCCAAAGAATAATTATACTTTTCTCTATACTCCTTAATAATTCCACATACAAAAGGCTTTAAATCATCGCTTACTAATTCCTGTTTTCTTGTTCTCATATTACATTCACCTACTTATCTTTTCTTTTAACAATCAAATATACTGGTATTAATCCTAATAAACCAATTACAACCTCTATTAAATATCTAATAACAATCATACCAAATAGTTCTACTACTGTATAATTACCAATATGTGCTATACTAACAAAAATAATACTTTCAATAAATAAAACTACTAATATTGAACCAACATTATTAAATATAATATTATTTTTATTTTTTCTAATATTATCATAAACATTACTGCCCATCCAGATAATCATACCAATTGACAGAAGACCACCAACAAAATATCTAATATTAGATAAATCATATCCAAATAATAGATTATAACTATCATTACTAGCCAAATTATATTTACTACCAATAGTTAAAGTAGTAATCATAATAACCATATAAGTAAGAATATACGCTATACCAAAAGTACGAAGTATTCTTGTTGTTTCATCAAATCCATATCTATGAATAATAATATTATTAAGAAGTAATATTCCCACTATAAAAGGAATGCCCATATTAACATCAAAATCAACCATATTAATCATCTTAAATAACATTACACACAAAATAGAACTAAATAACCCTATACCCAAATATAAACCATCTTTCTTACCCATTTTATATGCTAAAAATATCAAAAAGAAAGTAAGAAGTATCTCAGTAATTAAAACAATATAATTCATTATTTCACCTTCTTTACTTCAAACATCTTATTGACAACAAGTAAATATATTACAGTTACAATAGACTTAACTAAATAATTACTCAAAGTAATCATCATCGAAGTATCAAATCTAATAATAAAGGCATAACTAAAATATATAAATACAAATACATCAGCAAATAAAATACCAACTACTGTAAGTATAGTCTTAATAAGTCTCTTACCATTTTCTTTCTTAAGTTCATTAAAAGTATAACTACTAAAAAGTAATGTACCAATTAAAGAAATAGGATATAATATAAGAATAGGCAAATTATTAAGTATTAATTCTTGATATATAATAGAATTCTTATCCCCAAGTGAAGGAACAATAAAAGTATTAAGTAGAAGTATAATACCAAGCAAAATAGTACTAACACCAATCGTAGTAATTAACTTCTTATCTTCACCCTTACCATATCTATTAACAAAGTAATAAAGTATGACAAGTAATCCTGAAGAAAATATAATACCAAGATTAATATCAATTCCAAATATATTAACTAATTTAAAAGACATAATAAAAGATAAAACAGAATAAATAATAGCTAGTATATAAAATTCATGCTTATCAAAATATCTATGTACTATATATATTAGTCCCAAGCAAATACATATAAGTAAAAGAAATATCACTATACTCATATAAACACCTTCTTATTCAATATCATTATACCATATATTTTTTAAGATACAAATAATTTTATGAAAATTATATTAAAAAAGAAGAAACTAACCATTATTTCTTCTTTTAATCATATCATAAAAAGCCTCTAATCTTGTATCCACTCCCACTTCATTATCTTCAGAATCAAAACTAAAATATAATATAGGTATTTTGTATTCATTAGCTATTTTAGGTAAAATACTCATTGCCGATATTTCGGGAGTACAACCAAAACTCTTTAAATGTAAGATACCATCCATATAAGTAGAATTAATACTTCTAACAATACTTGCAGTTCCATCAGCCCCTAAATGATATTTAAGATATTTCTTACCCTTTCTAATCATTCTATTAAGAATAAATCTCTTTGTAATAAGCAAATAAGTAAGATCAGTATCCCTATATACTTCTACTCCCATCTTAATTAATTTTCTTTCAATATTAAATGAAGTGTTAGAATCAATAAGAGAAAATAGTTCCCCTACTATTCTAACTCTAAGAGGTTTATTAGGCTTATTAATCTTAATATTTCTAAATTTCTTTCTATACCTAAAATACATAATAATATTCTTAATAATCCTATTATTCTTAAAACTATCTAAATATTCCTTTTCTACTCTTTCAAATTCACCTTTTACCACTTCAAATCCCATATTAAGTCTAATATATTTTTCTATCTTATCAATAAATATAATCATAAATAAACTATTAATAAGATAATACATAATACTAAATATATTACACTTTCTATTCATCTTTTTACAAAACTTATACCCTTTTTTAAGAGAAATATGATTATCATAAATTAAATTATAAAACTCAAAATCATAACCTAAATCTCTAAGTATCTTCTCTTGTAATTCACCATAATAACCATATCTACAACCACCACCACCCTGAACAAGAACATTAGCTCCCATATCAAGTGCTTCAATATAGTTACCTAAATTATATTTAAAAGGTACACATACAAAATCAGGAGAATATTTACTACCAAGTTCTATAGTCTTTCTAGTACTTTTAGGAGGAATAATTACCGTACATTTTAATGCTCTACTAAGAAAATAATTAAATACTATATAATAATTACCCAAATGTGGGAATGATATAACCTTACCCATTATCATGCCTTACCTTTATAATATCAACAAAACTCTCTAATCTAGTATATAATCCCGAAGTAGAAGTACTATCATCTAATATAATATTAATACATGGTATATTCTTAAGTTTTCTAATAGCCAGTTCATTAACCAAACTATCTGTACCACATGGAAATGCTGATAAAAATATAATACCATCTACTACATCTTTATAATAAAAAGCACTACCAACATTCTCTTTAGAATATAAAAAATATAAAGTATTAGATTCTTCTTCAGCATAATAAATAGCTTCTTTTCTATTCATTCTATCAGAATATAATAAATCAATATCTTCATCTTTTAAATAATTAATAATATTACTAGATAAATACTTATCATAAACAATATAAGGATGAGATACAATAAGTATTTTTAATCTGTTGCTTCTCATTATCTTATTTTGTTTTAATATAAGAGTTTTATTATATTTATATTGTCTTATACTACCAACAATATAAGCATAAATAATTCTAAATATATTTTTATTTAATCTTAGTCCTATTTTAACAAAACCAAATAATTCATACCTAAATTTTAAATTATCTATATTATAGTCTAATATCTTAATATTAGAAAATAAATTATTAACAACATCATAAATACCATTAAACTTAACACATACTCTTTTCTTTCTACCATAACTATATATTCTAGGTACTAATATATAATCACACTTATCACTCAAATAACTAATATGACCTAAATATATTTTGCTAGGAAGACAAGATTCATCTACTGATAAACTATTTCCTACTTTAACAATGTCATTATCAGTATTAGGACTAAGTACTATATTACATCCTATTATCTCAAAAAAATTCTTCCATAGTATATAATATCTATAATACAAAAATGCTCTAGGTATACCTACCTTAATCTTTTTCTTCATAGAATTATTCCTCCACATAATTCTATGTACTAACAATATATTTTATTCTTTATATTCAGTTTGAGCCTTACTGCGTAAGTCTCTCACTGTCATTTTAAGCCTTATTCTAAGTCTTAAAATAAAATCTATCATATATAAGCATAATCTATATACCAAAATTAATTGAATACATAAATTTTTCACAATAGAGACTCTAGGCTCTATTGTTCCTATTAAGACTATCATATAGGCTTAATAGGAAATAAAAAAGAACTAGTTTTCACTATCTAGTTCATCTTCATCTACTATTGATAAATCACTATAATCATCATCTACTAAATCATCATCATCAATATCTTTATCATAACTATCATCTTCGTAGTTATCTTCTTCACTCATTTCAATATCATCATCTTCATCTTCAGTAATCTCATCATCAGAATCAGACTCATCATAAATATCACCCATATCAATTTTAACACTATGATTAGTTCTTAAATCCCAATTACCATCATTAAGTAATATAAATTCTTTAGAAGTAGTCAAAGATTCAAAGAAATCTGCTATCTTATCTTCATATTCTCTTTCATCTAAATCCAATAATTTACATACCTCTCTAAACAAATCAGCAGTATTCATAGTCTTCTTATTTTCCTTCAAATACATTTCTGCAATTTTAGTATAAGAAAGAAGTTCTAATTGTTCTTTACTCATTTCACTTAACATAATATTAATCCTCCTACATTTCCTCTCTAAGTATTAAACCTAATATATTCGCAGCATTATTCATAACAATCTTAATTGCCTTAATAAATGCTAGTCTCTCTTTAGTATACTCTATATCTTCAGTAACAATTTTCTCTTTAGAATAATAACTATGAAACAAACTAGCAAGTTCATACAAATAATTAGCCACCATATGTGGTAATTCTCTTGATGCAGCATTAATTAGTATATCCTCAAACTCCATAAGTTTATTCAAAATAGTATATGCAGTCTCATTATTCATAGTACTATAATTATCAAGCTTTTCTACTTCTTTATTTTTAAGAATAGAACTAATTCTAGCATTAGCATACTCAATATAGTAAATAGGATTCTCATTACTATTCTTAACTGCTAAATCCAGATCAAAATCCATTTGAGTATCCAAGCTTTTTGAAGCAAAGAAATATCTTGCAGCATTAACTCCAACATCCTCAATTAACTCATTAAGAGTAATAGTCTTACCAGTTCTCTTACTAAGTTTAACCTCTTCACCATTTCTAAGTAATCTTACCATTTGAAGTATCTTAATTTCAAGTTTACTAGAATCATATCCAACCATCTCTAAAGAAGATCTTAATCTATTAATATAACCATGATGATCAGAACCAAGTACATCAATAAGTCTATCAAAACCTCTATTTAATTTATCACTATGATAAGCAATATCAGGAAGTAAATAAGTATAATTACCATCACTCTTAATAAGTACTCTATCTTTTTCATCATATAAATCAGTAGTTCTAAGCCATAAAGCATCCTCACTAATATAACATTTACCACTATCTTTAAGTTTATTCAAAGTATTTTCAACAAGTCCTCTATCATATAAAGATTGTTCACTAGTAAACACATCAAAATTAACTCTAAACTTATCTAAATCTTTCTTAATACCCTCAAGTAAAATATCAAGTCCAGCTTCTTTAAAGAAAGGTATATCTTCATCTAATTTACTATCACCATAAGTATCATATAAAGATTCCGCTAATTGAATAATCTCTTTACCATGGTAACCATTCTCAGGAAGTTCCCATTCAAGTCCGCATCTCTCTTTATATCTTTCTTTAATAGATACACCAAGATTATACATCTGATTACCAGCATCATTAATATAATATTCTCTAGTAACATCATACCCACAGAAAGACATTAACTTAGATAAATTATCACCATACACGGCTCCTCTACCATGACCAATATGTAAAGTACCAGTAGGATTAGCAGATACGTATTCAATATTTATCTTCTCATTATTACCAGAATTATTTCTACCATAATCTTTACCTTCCTCTAATATCTTATTAATATTATCAAGTAAAAACTTTTTAGATAAGAATATATTAATAAATCCAGGATTAGCAATCTCTACTTTTTCAATCATTTCATCTTTAATATTATTAGCAATATCTTCTGCAATTAGTATTGGACTCTTCTTAAGTTCTTTAGTAAGTAAAAAAGCCACATTAGTAGAATAATCACCATTCTTCTTATCTTTAGGAATATCAATAACTATTCTATTAATATCTAAATCTATCGGAAGACTATTTTTAATAATACTCTGTAATTTATTTTTTATACTCATAACATCTCACTCATTTCTATTTTAAATTCATACTTACAAGAAGTACTAACAATCTCATATTCAATATATATTAGTTTATCATTAGATTTCATATTACTAACATTAACTTCCATATCCATATCATAACCATTCTCTTTAAGTAAATAGTTACTTTTACTATTATTATTATTAAAAATAAAAGTATTAACAAAATCATTACCATCTCTAATCATCATAATCTCATTATCATTACATTTAATAGAATACTTAATATCATTATTATTAAAAGTAATTTTATCTTTATTTTTAATACCTCTTTCTTCAAATTCAAATATTTCATTATCAGTAATATTTCTCAAATAACCCTTAACTTTAATACGAATAATATCACTTCCAAACATTCAAGTGTAATATTACCATATCTTTAAAAAAAATACAACATATTTTAATAAATTTTTAACATAATAATAAATGCAAAAGTAAAATGCTTAAAATGAGGGATATTATGAATAAAAAAGTAAAAAAAATAATTAAAATAATTTCAATACCAATAATAATTTTTATACTAGGAAATCTCGGCATATATATTTATTGTTTTCTAACACCCAAAATGGAAATAAATAAATCACAGTCTTATTATTTATATGATAATGAAAGTAAACTAGTGTCACAAACAAATGATGAATGGATACCACTAGATAAAATAAGTAAAAATGTCATTGATGCCACAATTAGTACTGAAGACAAATATTTTTATAAACATATTGGTTTTGATTACATTAGAATAGCCAAAGCTTTTGTAACCAATATAATAAAAGGTAATAAAAGTGAAGGTGCTTCCACTATAACACAGCAGTATGCTAGAAATCTCTTTCTAAACTTTGATAAAACCTGGGAAAGAAAACTAGATGAAGCTCTTTTAGCAGTAGAACTAGAAGTTCATTATACCAAAGATGAGATCCTCGAAGGTTATCTAAATACCATTAACTATGGTGGCGTATTTGGAATAGAAGAAGCAAGTAAATACTATTTTGGTAAATCATCCAAAGACCTTTCTCTTGCAGAAGCCTCCCTTCTTGCTGGAATACCACAGTCTCCCAATAACTATTCCCCAGTAAAAAACTATAATCTATCTAAAGAAAGACAAAAAATAGTATTAAAACTAATGTTAAATAACAAAAAAATAACCAAAGAAGAATATGAAGAAGCATTAAATACAGAACTAAAAATAATTGGTAAAAAAGAAGACTCTAATTATATTAGTATAAACTATTTTAGAGATTCAGTACTCGAAGAATTAAAAACAATTACCGAAGTACCAGCATCCACAATAGAAACTGGTGGACTAAAAATATATACCACCTTAGATGCCACCGCCCAAAAATCACTTGAAGACTCAGTATATAGTTATATAAATGATGATACCAAAATAGAAACAGCCGCTATTATGATGGACCCAAATACTGGAGAAGTACTAGCCCTAATTGGCGGAAATAACTATAGTAAATCACAGTTCAATAGAGCTACCAAAGCCAAAAGACAAGTAGGATCCACTATGAAGCCACTACTATATTATTCAGCTCTAGAAAGTGGTTTCACCTCATCATCATCATTCACAAGTGAAAAAACCACTTTCACTTTTTCAGGAGGTAAAAGTTATAGTCCAAAAAACTATAACGATAGATATGCTGAAGGCCCATTATCAATGGAAGCAGCAATTGCCTATTCAGACAACATATATGCCGTAAAGACTCATCTATTTCTCGGAGAAAACAACCTAATAAATACTGCAAAAAGACTAGGTATAACAAGTAATCTATCCGAAGTACCATCACTAGCCCTAGGTACCAGTGAAATAAGTCTAATAGAAATGACTAGTGCCTATTCATGTTTTGCCAGTTTAGGTTATAAAACAACTCCGCATTTCATAAAAAAAATAGAAGACTCTAAAGGAAATATTCTCTATGAAAATAAAGAAGAAAAAGAACTATTACTAAATCCAAGTCTTACCTATATATTAAATGAAATGTTAACAAGTACCTATAACAAAAACTTCATAAATTATAACTATCCCACTCTAATATCTTTATTGCCACAAATAACCCATAAATATGCTATCAAATCAGGTACAACTGATACAGATCTATTAATAATGGGTTATAACAAAAACGTTGTATTAGGAGTATGGAATGGATATGATAATAATACCAAAATAGATAGTAGTGAATACTCCCATCATAAAAATATTTGGATAGATACCATGGAATCATACTTCAAGCAAAAAGAAGCATCTTGGTATGAAATTCCAAACAATGTTGTTGGAGTATTAACTGAGCCAATAACAGGAGCCCTAGCTACTGATGAAACACAAAATAAAGAAATGTTCTTTTATCTGAAAGGAACAGAACCATCAGCAGAATCAAACTACAAAGATCTAGAAGCAGTATTCCAAGAAGAAAATAATTCAAACACATAAAAAGAAGCACCTAAACGATGCTTCTTTCCCTATCTACCTCAAATACTAAATATCGTAAAATAAAAATAATAACTTTTTATAAACAATTTTAATTGTAACCTATAATAAAAATATAAAATGTAATAAATAAATTTAAAGTGTTAAAAATCTCTAAACCAAACATATACAGATATAAAGATTTAAAATAGATAGTAATGGCTTGAAATAGTTATTTCAATTTAACTCCTAAAATAACTTAAGGAGACCACTTATATTACAAAGAAATTTCAAACTCAATAGAGTTTAACTTAGATATTTCAAAGTCAGTTCTTTGTATTTGTTTTTCTAATTCCTTAGATTTTTTTCTTATTTCATCAGAGTCATAATTAACCTCATAACAATCAAAATAAGAATTATTAACCTCAGTAATCCTCTTTTTAGAATCCTTGTATTTTAACATATTATCATAAGAAGACTTTAATCTTCTCAAATAAGTGTTATCAATAATAGCATCTTGAATAGTTCTACCATCAGATAACTTAAATGAATTATTTTTTTCATATAAAGTAGCTTTTAATTTAGATATTTTTTTCAAAATATCTTCCTGCTCCTTCATAGCCTCCTCGAAATCTTTCTTATAGTCTTTAATAACATTGACCCTTCCATCTAATTCAATAATAGTTTCATTGAAAATTCTTTCCTCAATATAAGAAGTTATATTGACAAACTCCTTTTCCTCATCCGCTATTATATTCATTAATTCTGAAATATTTGTTTTCATATATATTACCTCCGTTTTCGTATATAATTATATCACACCAAGATAAAAAAAGGTCTCTTTAAAAGAGACAATGTTATTTTTATAAAATAACACCAGCATAAGTATATAGATATTCATTTATAATATTAATATCATAAATATCATTCTCTATACAATAAGATATAACTAAGTCAAAATTATTATTTTTACTTAAGCTATACCCAGCACTTGAAAGTAAGTTATTAAATCTATTTTTATCTAGTGATAAAGATAGACATAACTTAATAACAGTATTTTTTTTAGGAATATAATTACTATTACATCTTATTTTAGAAAATAATTTTCTATCTATATCTGCTCTTTTATAAACCTCCGCATCCTTATAACCTTCAGCATCTATGTAAGAAAAAAGAAGATTATTGAATGTCAAAGATTTATTTTGATTTAGATATTCTTTAATTTTGTTATTCATTGCTATACCTCCTACAGTACCTTTACTGACATCCAAAAATATAAACAATTCAAAACATCTAAATCACATAGTATTATATAGACTTTTTTTACAAAAGTCAATATAAAAAATCACTAGTAATTAAACTAATGATTCCAAATAAAAACAAATCTATCTCTACCACTATAATCTTTTTCCACAGACATGTTGATATCTTTATAGTACTTATTAACTATTTTAGTAATATCCTTTCCTTGTTTATAGCCAATTTCAAAAGCCATAATAAATTTATCATTCAAATACTTACTACTATCTTTAATAATCTTATCATAAAAGTATAATCCATTATCTTTAGCATATAATGCCAAGTGTGGTTCATTATTTTTAACAATATCCATAACTTCAGTATCACCATAACTAATATAAGGAGGATTACTAATAATAACATCATACTTATCAGAAACATTAGAAAAAATATCACTTTCGATAAACTTAACATTAGTATTATTACTAATATTATTCTCTTTAGCAACATCTAATGCCTCACTAGATATATCTATACCAGTAATATCACTACTATTTAATAATTTATTTAAAGTAATAGCAATACATCCACTACCAGTACCAATATCAAGTATCTTAATATTATCTTTATTAAAATATTTCTTAATATAATTATAAGTTTTCTCTACTAGTAGTTCAGTCTCAAATCTAGGAATCAAAGTATTCCTATTAACTTTAAAATCATAACCATAAAAATTAGTATTACCAACTATATACTGAACAGGTATCCCGCTTTCTAATTCTTTTAAAGCCGTATCTAAATCTTTATCTTTTAAGTATTTTCTTAAATATTCAATATCATTCATATTTTATTATTAAATACTACCCTCTAATTTCTTTTTCTGATCTTCATTAATTAAAGCCTCAATTAAATCTTCCATGTCACCATCCATAACTCTATCAAGATTCATTGAAGTATAACCAATTCTATGGTCAGTAATTCTATTCTGTGGATAATTATAAGTTCTTATTTTCTCGCTTCTATCTCCAGTACCAATCTTAACTTTTCTATCAGCAGCATTCTTTTCTTCTTGTTCTTTAAGTTTCATATCATATAGTCTAGTTTTAAGTATTTTAAAAGCAAGTTCTTTATTCTTAATCTGACTTCTCTCAGTCTGAGAATAAACAATAATACCCGTAGGAATATGTGTAAGTCTAACAGCACTATCCGTAGTATTAACACCTTGTCCACCGCATCCACTACTTCTAGTTATATCAATTCTAACTTCAGACTCATCAAGTTCAAAATCAAACTCTTCAGCCTCTGGCATAACAAGTACAGTAGCAGTACTAGTATGTACTCTACCCTGACTCTCAGTAGCAGGTACTCTCTGTACTCTATGCGCACCACTTTCGTATTTAAGTTTAGAATAAACACTATCACCCTTAACCATAAACTCTATTTGTGAATATCCTCCAGCGGTACCAGCAGTAGCATTAAGTATCTCTATCTTCCATCCATTATTCGCAGCATATTTACTATACATATCAAATAAATCACCCGCAAAAATATTACCTTCATCTCCACCAGCTGCTCCTCTAATTTCTACAATAACATTCTTTTCATCATTAGGATCATGTGGTATAAGAAGTATTTCAAGTTCACTTTCTAATTTGCTTTTCTTACTCTCTGCTTCAGCAAGTTCTTCTTTAGCAAATGAAGCCATATCTTTATCATTAAGTAATTCCTTAGCCTCCTCAATATCAGATAATACTTTCTTATATTCTTTATAAACTTCTACTGTCTTTTCTAAACTAGTTCTTTCCTTAGAAAGAAGAGTCATTTTCTTAATATCAGATATAATCTCAGGACTAGATAACTCTTCTCCTATCTCATTATATCTTTTTAATGTAGCTTCTAATCTATCTATCATAGAATAATCCCTCATTTCTTTAAATATTATATAATAAAAATATAGAAAAGTAAATTAATAATACCAAATAAATATCTAAATATATATTTCTTGCTTATATATAATAGCCCTTTATTTGAGACAATATCTTGGCTCAAATAAACACCTAAGGACTACAGGCCTTAAGTGAAACAAAAAATAAAAAACTTTTTCATAAATTATTATTGACAATCAAAAAAAAATATACTACAATTTAGACATATTAATTAAACAGCGACTAATACTAAGTAATTATTTTACTTACCATATAGAGAGTTAATGTTAGGTGGAAATTAACAAAGTAAAATAACGAAGTTACATATTAAGAGTTTAATCGGTAAATGCCGTTATCATACTAAGGCAATAATCATATTGTAAATAAAGGTGGTACCACGACTAGTTCGTCCTTTTGTGGTGTCACCTTTTTTATATAAAGAAGGAGGAATATTATGAAATTATATGATGACTTAGTCTGGAGAGGACTAATAAAAGACGTAGCAGGAGATAATCTTGAAGAAGTATTAAATGGAGAGCCTATAACATTTTATTGGGGTACAGATCCAACCGCTGATAGCTTACATATCGGCCACTATTCTTCTTTAGTAACCGCTAAAAGATTAGCCAAATATGGTCACCATCCAATACTATTATGTGGTGGTGCAACAGGAAGAATCGGTGATCCAAGGCCAACTGCAGAAAGAGAAATACTATCTTATGAAACAGTAGATAAAAATATCAAATGTATCAAAAATCAAATAGATAGATTATTCGAAGGCAAAGCCGAGCTAGTAGATAACTATTCTTGGACAAAAGATTATACATTCCTAGAATTCTTAAGAGATATCGGAAAATACATAAATATAAATTATATGTTAAACAAAGATATTATTCAAAGAAGACTAGAAAGCGGTATCACTTATGCTGAGTTTTCTTATATGTTACTTCAAGGATATGACTTTATGCATCTATATGAAACCAAAAACTGTATCATGCAAGTTGAGGGTTCGGATCAGTGGGGAAACATAACTACCGGTATCGAATTAATAAGAAAAAAATTGGGTAAAGAAGCCTATGGCTTTACAATGCCTCTTATCTTAGATGCTACAGGACATAAATTTGGAAAATCTGAAGGTAATGCCCTATGGTTAGATAAAGAAAAAACATCTCCTTATGAAATATATCAGTATCTAATAAATGCTGATGACTCCAAAGTGTTAGAATACTTAAAAGTATTCACTTTCCTAACCAAAGAAGGAATCGAAGATATCATGAAGAGACATGAAGAAAAACCAGAACTTAGATTAGCTCAAAAAACATTAGCTTACGAAGTAGTAAAAGATATCCACAGCAAAGAAGATGCTGATACCGCTATCAAAATATCAGAATCACTATTCACAGGCAATATCAAAGAATTAACAGATAGTGAAATAGAATTAGCCTTCAAGGGAGTACCAATATATAATGTAGATGAAGATATAATCCTAAACATATTAGTAAATAATAGTATTGCTTCATCAAGAAGAGAAGCAAGAGAATTTCTATCAAATAATGCTATATTATTAGATGGTGATATAATAAATGATGAAAATCATATGATAACAAATACCAGAAAGTATCACATAATAAGAAAAGGTAAGAAAAAATATTATCTAATAAAAATGAACTAAGCAATAATCTTAGTTCTTTTCTTTATATTTTCATCTACTTTAAAGTAGTTTCTTACCCATTCATTAGTTAAACCATATAGATATTCATAAACTGTAATATTAGTTCCATTTATATTAACAATTTCATTAAAATCATAATTCAAAATAAGACTTTTGTCATCAAATAAAATAATAATACCAAGTTTGTCATTATCTTCATCAGTATCCATAACATCTATATTTTCGTACATATATAAATTATTTAATAAATTAGTAATAACATTAAATTCAATTATCCTAGTTCCTTTTGATAAAAAATAACCCGCTATCAAAGAAGACATAGTAACATCTTGAAAATCTTTCATATATGCTTTTTTCACCTCGGAAGATAATTATAACTTAAATATTCATAAAAGTCAAAATAAATATTCTTTTTTTCTTTAATATCTGCTATAATATATGACAAAGGAGGAAAATATGGAACATATTTTAGACGACATTATTTTTGATAATAACCCCGTAGTAGTAGGAGTATCTTCAGGACCAGACTCTATGTGTTTATTAAATCTATTAGAACAAAAAACAAATAAACTAGTAGTATGTCATATAAACCATAATGTCAGAAAAGAAAGTACTACCGAAGAAGAATATCTAAAAGATTACTGCCAAAAACATAATTTAATCTTTGAAAGTATGAAAATAACAGAATATAAAGAAACAAACTTCGAAAATGAAGCCAGAAAAAAAAGATATAACTTCTATGAAGAAATATTATCCAAATATCATTCTACTAAACTATTCCTTGCTCATCATGGCGATGATCAAATAGAAACAGTATTAATGAAAATAGTCCGTGGTTCCAACCTTGAAGGATATGCTGGTATTAAAGAAATAAGCAAAGTAAAAAACTATCAAATAATAAGACCATTATTAAAAGTAACAAAGGAAGATATTATAAATTACAATAAATCACATAATATCACATATTTTATTGATAGTTCTAACACAAATACAGATTATACTAGAAATAGATATCGCCAAAAAATTCTTCCTTTATTAAAAGAAGAAGACAAAGATGTCCACAAAAAATTCTTAAAATACTCTAATACACTATTAGAATACGATAATTATATAAAATCATTAGTAAAAAAGAATATTACTAGTATTTATAAAGATAATATAATATATATAGATGAATTGTTAAAGTTAGACAGTTTTCTAATAAAAAACACTTTATACTATATATTAAATGATATCTATTCAAATGAAAGTAACATAGTAACAGAAAAACATATAAATAGTATTATCCAATTAATAAATAACAACAAGCCAAATCTAAATATAAACTTACCAAATAATAAAATAATAGTAAAAGAATATAATAAATTACTAATAAAAGAAAACACATCAAAAAAAAGCAATTATAAAATAGAGTTAACTAATAATTTAATTATCGATAATTTAGAATTCAATATAATAGATAATACCGAAAACGATAGCAATTATATATGTAGAATAGATAAAAGTACAATAGCACTACCCTTATATTTTAGAAATAGAATAGATGGAGACTATATAATATTAAAAGGAAGTAATAATAAAAAGAAAATAAAAGAAATAATGATAGAAAATAAACTTCCAATATCACAAAGAATAACTTATCCAATATTAATAGATAGTAATAACAACATAATCTGGATACCAGGTATTAAAAAAAGTAAATTTTGTTCTAAAAAAAATGAAAAGTATGATATAATAATAGAGTGCAAAGAAAGAGAGGAAAATTATGAATAAAAAAAGTATAAAGAAAAGTTTAGCACCTTATGCATTTTTATTAATATTCATTATAGGATGCCTAATAATATTCAAAATGTTCAATGTAAAAGTAAATGAACTATCTTATGATGAATTCATGAAAGACTTAAACGGAGGTAAAGTAACAGAATTAACTATAACCCCTAAAGTTCGTACTGAAACATATATGCTTGAAGGAAAATTATCTGATTATGCAGAAAATGAAAGTTTTATACTTTACTTACCGCAATCAGAAGAATTCATTTCAAAAATAACAGCCGCTAAAGAAGGAACAAGTAATTTTGAATTAAAAATCAATACAGATGCCGAAGCATCATCTTGGCTTGCTGTTTTAGTAGATGTTGTTCCAATAGTTATTCTAGCAGGCGTTACAATTTGGATATTCACAAGACAACTTGGTGGCGGAAGTAAATCTATGGACTTTGGAAAATCAAGAGCAAAACTTGTTGAGGAAAGTCGAGCAACCTTCAAAGATGTTGCAGGTTTAACAGAAGAAAAAGAAGAAGTACAAGAATTAATAGACTTTTTAAAAAATCCAAAAAAATTTACTAGTATGGGTGCTAGAATACCAAAAGGAGTTCTATTAGTAGGCCCCCCAGGAACAGGTAAAACCCTACTAGCTCGTGCTGTAGCAGGAGAAGCAAAAGTACCGTTCTATTATATAAGTGGTTCAGACTTCGTAGAATTATTCGTAGGTATTGGTGCATCAAGAGTAAGAGATATGTTTAAACAAGCAAAAATGAATGCCCCATGTCTAATATTTATCGATGAAATAGATGCCGTAGGTAGACAAAGAGGAACAGGCCTAGGTGGAGGTCATGATGAAAGAGAACAAACACTAAACCAATTATTAACAGAAATGGATGGTTTTGGTGCCAATGAAGGAATAATCATAATAGCCGCTACCAATAGACCAGATGTATTAGACCCAGCTCTATTAAGACCAGGAAGATTTGATAGACAAGTAACGGTAAGTTTACCAGATAAAAATGCCAGAATAGAAATATTAAAAGTACATGCTAAAAACAAAGTATTAGCCAAAAATATAACACTAGAATATCTTGCTAAAAGAACTCCAGGATTCTCAGGAGCAGACCTAGAAAACTTACTTAACGAAGCCGCTCTACTAGCAGTTAGAAGAAGCAAAAAAGAAATAACAATGGCTGAAATAGATGAAGCAACAGACAGAGTATTAATGGGACCTGCTAAAGTAACAAAGAAATATACCGATAAAGAAAAGAAACTAGTTGCTTTCCACGAAGCAGGACATGCTGTAATGGGATTAAAACTAGATGGTGCCAATGAAGTACAAAAAATAACTATAATTCCAAGAGGACATGCTGGTGGTTATACAATGATGACTCCTAAAGAAGAATCATTCAACTATACAAAGAACGAATTACTAGAATCAATATGTGGTTTACTTGGAGGAAGAGTTGCTGAAGAAGTAACATTTGGAGAAATAACAACAGGAGCCCATGATGACTTCAAAAAAGCTACAAAAATAGCCAGAAGTATGGTAACAGAATATGGTATGAGTTCATTAGGACCTATGATGCTTGAAGAACCAGATGGCAATACATTCTTAGGTAGAGATTATACCAAAAATAGAAATATTTCAGATACAGTAGCCCATGAAATAGATGAAGAAATGCGTTCAATAATCAATAACTGTTACGAAAAAGCTAAAAAAATCATATCTGAAAATAAAGACTTATTATCTTTAATAGCAAACACCTTACTTGAAGAAGAAACAATAACTAAAGAAGAAATTGACTTTCTAGTAGAACATGGACATCTACCAGAAGTAGAAACTAAAAAAGAAGAAGAACAAGTAAATGAGGTTAAAGAAGATACAAAAAAATCAAAAAAGACTACCAAAAAAGAAGATACTAAAACCAAATAGTATCTTCTTTTAATTATCTTCATCCGGTATTCTAATAATAAGTTCTCCATCCTTAGAATACAAATACTTTTCTCTTGCATATCTTGCCACATATTCAGGATCTTCAAGCTTCTTAATATCAGAATTCAAAACTTTTTCTTCATCAGTAAGTTCTGCAATTCTATCGTTAAGAACTTGTTTTTCTTTTTTAATACTAACTATCTTATTAACATTAGAAAAAAAACTATAACTAAGAGAACCTATAATACCACCAAAAATAATAAAGAATAGCAGTATTCTAAGTTTAGCTTTTTTACTAATTTTACTTTTTCTAGTATTCTTACTCTTAGCCAAGTTATCACCTTCTTACACTAAGATTATAGCATAACTTAACTTTTTTTACAACGAATTTTCCTATATATGACAAAAGATAACATATAACCTGTAAACATAACAATTAAGAAATATATATGAATAATACCATTATTAATCTTAAGTAATCCATAAAAATATAATAGTGAAATAAACATAACAAACAAAAAAGATATAATAATTTTATAAAGCATCTTACCAGTATACAACAATTTATAATTAAGTTCTAATAAAAAAAACACAAATATTCCATAAAAGAAAGAAAATAACAAAGAATATATTTGAATTCTTAATATCATTTAAATAGCTTATTCAAAAGAGAATCATCTTTATTCTTTTTACCATTAACATTATCTAAGTACATCAAACTATCTATTCTTCCTTTTATTGAAACATTTCCCTGATAAGTATCCAGTTTAATAATCTCAAGTTCACTACCCTTTATCGCTAAATATCCCATTGTTGTCTCCATAAGAAATTCTTCACTATCAAAGCTTTCAATCTTCTTTACACCAGTTAAAACAATACTTTTTCTTTCTGCAATAGAAAGACTATGATTATAACCGCTATCAATATTACTTGTTTTATCCATAATATATCCTCCTAGAAGATTATATGCAAAAAAAATATATATATGAAAAAACTATTAGTTTTTTCCTAATAGTTTTTATTCAGTCTTATTATATTCTTCAAAGATAGCATCTTCAAACATCTTTCTTGTTTCTTTATCAATAGGATGTGCTGTATCTCTGTGTCCACCAGTAGCAGTAGGCTTACTTGGCATAGCAATAAATAATCCATTATCACCATCAATTATTCTTATATCATGTACAGCAAAGCAGTCATCAATAAGTACAGATGCAATTCCTTTCATTCTTGAATTTTCCTTTTCAATTTTACGAACAGTTACTGAAGTAATCTTCATGTCTATCAACTCCTTCTAGAAAATACTTTCTAATTACATTTTATATTATTTATAAAAGAATTGCAAGTACTTTATACAAATTTTACACTTTATCAAAAAATAACTCTATCGTATTAGTAAGAACATCTCTATAACTAAAACTTTTAACTTCATTACCATCAGTTTTAATAATAAATATATAATTATACACTTCTTTTATAATTCCTTCATATTCTTCTTTCTTATTTCTACTACCATTATAAATTACCCTTACATTATTTCCTTTTTTACTATCTATATTATTTTTAATTTTCTCTATTGTCATAATTATCTAGGATACCCAACATACATAGTACCCTTAGTAATAATCCCCCCTATTCCATCAGAGCCATATTTAGTTTTATTAAGAATCTTTATCAAATCAATATCCTTGTTTTTATCTGAAAAAGCAAGACAAGTAGCAATAATTGCTGGATCAAGTGCATGTATATTAATTCTCTTAGGACTAGAAGCAAAATTAGCCCCAGCTTTTATTAATTCTTCATAATTAGATTGACAAGCCCCCGCTATTATAATAAGTTTTTCATGAGAATTTTCATACTTTCTAGCAGTCTTAATCGCCGCAACAAATTCATCACTACTTTTATAGCTATTATCTTTTCTTTTTTTACGGTATAATGCATCATGCCCAGTAATAACAATAATATCAGGGTTATATTTATTAAGACTCTCCGTAACAACATTAGATAAATCCTTACCATCAGTACATATTCCATAAGCCTTAATTCTATTCTTTTTATAAAAATTCATACACTTATTCATAAAAGAAAGGTCCTGGTCCAAATGCACAATCTTTCCCGGCAAATAAAAGTATTCATTTCTATCTAGATTCCTAAAATTATCAATCTCCGGAGCGAAATCATCTTTATCATCATCAACATATATTTTTAAATCTTCTTTTGGACTATCTGCATACAATCTAACAACTTCACCCTTAAGTATATAATTGTTATCATCAATAGCTATAATTCTAAATATAATATCATTATCATAAGACTTCCTAGTAACTAAATCACCAATTTGAAACATAATACTCACCCATATAATATTATGTAATAAGCAAAAATATATAACAAAAAATGAGTTATTACTTCAATAACTCATTTGCCAATTCTACAAATACATAATAAGGAATATTTTCACTTCTAGTATTAATATTAAAATTATACTTCTCAAGTACACTTTCTATTATATTTATATCATAATTACATAAATTATTTTTAATAGTTTTTCTTTTAAATCTAAAACTATCTTTAACTATTTTTCTAAAGAAATCTAAATCCTTAACATATTCTAAATTATCCTTTTTAACCATCTTAATAACAGCGGAATCAACCTTAGGTTTAGGTACAAAAGAATTTTTACTAACATTAGTAACTCGTTTAATATCATAAAAATAATTAAGAAAGACAGTAAGTTGTCCATACTCTTTAGTTCCAACAAGAGCACACAATCTATCAGCAACTTCTTTTTGAATCATAATAACAATCTCACAAGCAGGTATCTTTTCTTCAATAATTTTACTTATAATAGGAGTAGTAATATAATATGGTAAATTAGCAACAATATATAAATTATCAAAACAATAATTACTTAAATCATCATTAACATTTCTATTTAAAAAATCGTCAAATATAATAGTATAATTATCATATTCAGCAAGTTCCTTATTTAATATTCTTTCTAATCTAGTATCAATTTCATACAATATCGCTTTGTCAACTTTAGGAAGTAGTTTCTTAGTCAAAGAACCAGCTCCCGGTCCAATTTCAATAACCAAATTATTTTTCTTATATTCAGTAGCATTAACAATTTTATTTACAATATTATCATCCTTCAAGAAGTTTTGACCAAGTGTTTTTTTAAAATCAAAATTATACATATTAATAAAACATCACTACCAATACTTCAGTTATTATAAGAAACAAAGCAAGTAAAGATAGGCCAAGTCCAACCTGATTACAAGTCTTATTTTTATATACTAATGATAAAATAAAACCAACAACCATAAATGCTAATGAAAAGCCAACAAAACCAAATAAATACATTATTCTATCTAATACTTTCGTATACATACCTACAGCACTTATGTCAGTAGTCAAACAATCAAAAGCATCTAAAACTGCTAATGAAGAAAAAATGATACTAAGTATACCCGTGGCATTACTATCACCTTTTTTCTTCTCTCTATATACTCTCGAAGGAATACTATTATTTATATTACTATCTACTAAAACACCACAGTTAACACACACATAAGCATTCTCGTCAAGTTTATTACCGCAATTTCTACAATACATATACTGCCTCCTCTACAACAAATATTTTATCATAATAGTGTACTTTTATCAATAGAAAAAATAGAGTCAAAACTCTATTTACATCTTTAATTATTAAAAATAAAATTTTATTTATGATATGTCTCATTATTAATAATTTTAAAGCATCTATATAATTGCTCTAAAAATATTAATCTAAACAAGCCGTGTGGAAATGTCATATTTGAAAAGGATAGTTTATAATTAGATCTATTCTTAATATTATTGGAAAGTCCATAAGATCCACCTATTACAAAAGTAATATTAGAGTGAGATATAAAAGTATTATCTAATTTATCAGCAAATTGAGGAGAAGATAGATTTTTACCTTCAATTTCCAAAGTAATTACATAATCTTTATTATCGATATGTTTCATTATCTTAGTTTCCTCTATAGAAGGTATAGAGTCATCAACTTCAATTATTTCAAATTTATGATATTTATTAATTCTTTTAAAATAATCATTTACTCCATCAGTTAAATATTTTTCTTTTATTTTTCCAACACAGATTAGTTTTATCATACATTTATCAACTCAGTTTCTTCATTTTGTTTAGTAATAATTATATTATCTACATGTTTATTATCTTCTTTTAACCTATTTGCTAGTGTTTCGTAAGCAAGTTCTTCAGTATTATTATCCTGTGATAAATGAGCTAACAGTATATAATGAGTATTGTCTCCTATAAAAGAAGACAAATACTTAGAAGAATCATAATTGGATAGATGTCCTTTATCAGATAGTATTCTCTGTCTAATACTAAAAGGATATTTTCCATTAGTAAGCATTTCCACATCATGATTAGATTCCATAATATATAAATCTCTATTACTAAGTATATCAAAATATTTTTTATTAATATATCCAGTATCAGTAATATAAACAATTGATTTATTTTCACTACTAATAATATATCCTCTTGAATCAGGAGCATCATGTGAAGTTTTAATCGTAGTAACATGAATGTCTTTAATATCAAACTCATCTTCAAGTAGTTTATAATTATCTATATAATCTAATGTTTTATGCATAACTTCAGTAATATATACTGGAATATTATATTTCTTAGCAAATATTTTTAGGCCCCCTATATGATCAACATGAGTATGGGTAATAAGTATAGCATCAATATCACCAGGAAATACTCCCAAATCCTCTAATTTTTCCTTTACATATTTTGAAGTATTTCCCAAATCAATAAGTATCTTTGCATTATTACTTTCTATATAAGTAGTATTTCCTTTACTACCAGATGATAAAACAGATACTTTCATCGATACAAACTTAGAGGATTTATCGGAGTAGCATTAGGCCCACCGACTCTTACAGAAAAGTGTAAATGGGTGCCACCATAAGGATTTCCTGAACTAGGCGTAGGTACAACATAACCAGTGTTCCCCATAGCGGCTATTTTTTGACCTCTTACAACAGTTTGACCAATACTAACATAGTATTCTTTTAAATGCATATAAATAGTGTAGTATCCACCAACATTATGATTAACTATAACATAATTGCCTCTTCCACCATTGCAACGTGTATTGCCTGGATAACATCCACTTTTAGCATCAACAACAACCCCATTATTCGCAGCGTGTATTGGTGAACCATATCCTACATATATATCTAAAGCATCGTGAAAAGAACCCCAACGATATTCAAAATAGGTTGTAATAGTATAAGGCTTTTCCGTTGGCCATGCCCAATAACTTAAATCTGCAACATTAGGAGCATATTTCTCACCCTTAACAATTATTCTATTGACAGGAGGTTTAATTTCAGTAGAATTTGCAATAGTACCAGAACGTAATTGACCATTAACATATTGACTCTTTCTGGTAACTCTATATAAACCATTTTCTCCTTCTCTAATAGTTTCTTGATACCCAATATATTGACTAGAATCATATTGAATCTCAGTATCATATGTTCTTTCTTCTTCACCAACACTATGAACATCAACTGCTACAGATATAACTGGGTTTATAAGACCAACATTAACTTTTTGTCCCTCATATAAAAGATTATTTTCACTAGTAAAATCAGGATTTGCTATTAAAAACTCCTTAACATTTAATTTATGTTTATTAGCAATAGATTCTATTGTGTCTTCTGCTTTAACAGTATAAGTCTCTTTTTTTTCTAAAGTACCATAAAGTAAATATTTACTAAGCTCATCAACATCAACAAAAATCTTCTCATCAGTAGAAATTAAAGTTTCTTTATAAGTAATATTCTCAAGTAAATCAATATTCTCTATCATGCTACCTAAATCTTTAACTTCCTCTTGAGTACCTGCAACAAATTTTTCATACTGTTCCTCATCAACAAAGGCTTTAATAGTATTCTCAACAGCTTCATCAAATACTTTTTTATCTAATACATATAAATTTAAAGTTTTCTTATTATTATCTTCATCATCAGTATTAACAATAGCAATCTGATAACCATGAACAGTAAACTTTTTATTACTAATTATTTTATTATAAATTTCAACATCACTGCTAACAGAAGGATTATAAGTAATATTCTTCTTTATTTCTACTCCTTTAGGAGAATAAACCGTATCAACATCATATTTCTTTTTTAGTTCCTCTTCTTTACTATTTACATAATCATTAAAACTTTCTTTTGAAGAAATACTACCTATAGATTTACCATCCAAATAAACAGTATAAACAGCAGTAGGTTCACTAGTAGCATAAGTAGTAAAAGTTAAGACCAAAACAAATACAGAAAGAAATATACAAAACACAATTAACCCCAAATTTATTTTTTTAGTTTGCACTAGCACCATTCTCCTTCCTTATAGATAAAAATGTCGAAGTCTTTTTCTTAAATAACAAATCAATAGTTTTAGTAGGTCCATTTCTGTGTTTTAGTATAATAAGTTGTATAGGATTAGGTACTTCATCACCCACAGGAACTTCAACATCAGGTGCATGTAATGCTGCAACAATATCAGCATCCTGCTCGATAGAACCAGACTCTCTCAAATCACTAAGTACAGGTTTTTTATCTTCTCTTTTTTCAACACTTCTAGATAACTGAGACAAAGCAATAACTGGTACTTCAAGTTCTAAAGCCATAGTTTTAAGCGCTCTAGATATTTCAGATACCTCTTGCTGTCTTGAGCCAGAATATCTTGAAGAAGAATCAATGAGCTGCAAATAGTCGATTATAACAAGTCCAAGGCCTTCGCCCTGAGTAGCGAGTCTTCTACATTTAGCTTTAATTTCACTAGGAGTAACACCACCTGCATCGTGAAAGAATATATTAGTATCAGCTAAAATACTAATAGCCTCATTAAATCTCTTCCAATCATCATTCTCTAGTTTACCAGTACTAAGTTTCTTATTATCAATTTGTCCCAAAGAACTAATCATTCTCATAATAAGTTGCTCCGCAGGCATTTCTAGAGAGAAAATAGCAATATTTTTCTTAGTGCTTTTAGCGGCAGCTAAACCCAAATTAAGAGCAAAAGCAGTTTTACCAACAGCCGGTCTAGCAGCCAATATAATAAGCTGAGTAGGATGAAGTCCTTGAGTTAATGCATCAAGTTCTCCAAAACCAGTAGTAAGTCCATTTAATTTACCACCATTTTTAGCAATAAATTCTAAATCGCTTTGTGCTTTAGATAAAACATCCTGTACTTTTCTAAATTCACTAGTTTTCCTAAACTTTGAAATATTAAGAATTTCTTTTTCGGCTTCATCAATAGTATCAGAAGCACTCATTTCACTATTCGTAGCCTTATTCACTATATCAGTAGCCACTTCAATCATTTTTCTAAGTGTATACTTTTCACTAACCAAACTAATATAGTATTCAATATTAGCGCCAGTGGCAACAGAGTTAACTACTTCGTTTAAATACTGGACACCACCTATCTCATTAAGTCTATTACAATTAATTAAATATGTTGTAATAGAACTAATATCAACCGGAGTATTATTAATATATAAAGTTTTAATAGCATCAAATATTTTTGCATGACTATCTAAATAAAATATAACACTATCAACCTCTTCACATCCTTTTTGAAGAGATTCATATGACCAAAACATTGAACCAAGCAAATTTTTTTCAGCCTCAATATTTTTAGGTAATTCTTTGTTCATCACTTCACCTACTTACTTTTTAATTCAACCCCGAGTTTACAAATAACTTTCTTATGTAAAACAACATCTACATAAAACATTCCAATAGAAGACAAACTATCTGTAATAACAATTTGTTTCTTATCTACTTTATAACCTCTTTTATTAAGTTCTTCGTATATTTGTTTACTAGAAATACTACCAAAGACCTTACCATCTTTACCAGTAGAAACTGTAAAAGATATAACCTCTTTTTCTAATTTATTTTTAATTTCAGTAGCAATTCTAATATTATTTTCTTCATTTATTTTGTTTTGTGTAATCTCTGCATCAAGCCTGTCACTACTAGATTTGGTATATTTAACAGCATATCCATTTTTAATTAAGTAGTTAGTAGCATATCCATCACTAACATCTTTTATTTCGTTTTTCTTTCCCTGTTTCTTTAAATCTTTTAAAAATATAACTTTCATAAATATCCCACCTTCGTACTAATATTATACAATATTTTTAGTCTATTGTCATTATAAAAAGAAAAAAATATAGCCTAAGCTATACTCTTATTTGCAAAATGGAATAAATCCCATGAATCTTGCTCTTTTAACTTGTTCAGCAACATGTCTTTGATGCTTAGCACAAGTACCAGTAAATCTTCTTGGTAAAATTTTACCATTATCATTAACATATTTAGATATAATATTAACATCTTTATAATCTACTGTCTTACCAGCACACATATGACATATTTTTTTTCTTTTCTTACGAAATTCTGCCATGTTTATCCTCCTTTTTTAGAATGGTAAATCATTGTCACTAATTTCTATAGAATCACCAAATGCTTCAAACGGATCTTTTTCAACAGATACTGTTTCCATATTATTACTTGAAGTATCCACCATTGGTGGTTCAGGCAAATTATTAAAACTTGTATTACCAGTAGCACCAGTTCCTTTAGAATCTAAGAAACTAATATTAGAGGCAAGTATTTCAGTAACATAAACCTTTTTACCATCTTTATCATCATAATTTCTTGTTTGAATTCTTCCTTCAACTGCAATTTGATTACCTTTCTTTTGATACTTAACCAAATTTTCAGCTTGTTTATCCCAAACTACACAGTTAATAAAATCTGCCTCTCTCTCTCCATTAGCATTAGTAAAATTTCTACTTACTGCTACTGAAAACTGACAAACATTTCTGCCTGTTGGAGTAGTTCTAAGTTCAGGATCTTTTGTTAATCTTCCAATTAATATTGCTTTATTCATACTTTTTCTCCTTATTTATCTAAGTTAATAACTAGATGTCTAACAACATTTTCATCGATTCTAGATACTCTATCAAATTCCTTAATAGCGGCATCATCTTTAGCTTCAATGTTGTATAAAAAGTAATATCCAGACTTGAATTTCTTAATTTCATAAGCAAATTCTTTTTGTCCTAACTCTTTAGATAAAGTAATCTTAGCCTTATGATCTGTTAATACTTTTTCAAGTGTCTTAACTGTATTTTTAACAACAGTCTCCTCAACATCAGGTCTTACAATAAACATAATTTCATAATTTTTCATTATTACACCTCCTTTTGGACTAACGGCCTTATTCAGGCAAGGAGCTTTCGCTCACCAAGTATTATAGCAGTTTTGACAAAATATGTAAAGTTTTTTCATTATTTTTTTATTATTTTTTTCACTCCAAGCTTCTAATCTTGGAGTATTATTTTGAGCCATTAAGTCTCAAAATAATATATCAACCATATCTATCATATAGAAGCCATAACTACATATACAAAATAATTATATTATTTAAATGCACCATCATCATTAAATATAACATTAATAGAATAATTTTTCATTTTATCTATAACATCTTTTTTATCTTTACCATCAAGTAAAAAAGTCTTATAATTACTTTGTTTACATGGAATAAAAGTATAATTCATATTACCTTCATTATTAATAGTCACAGATAATATTCCCGTATCTTTAGTTTCTTTATTAAATATAAAATCTCCTAAATTATAAGCAATTAACTTATTATTATATATCTCCATACCCTGAAGTACATGAGCATGACTACCAATAACTAAATCAGCTCCCATATCAATATATTCTTTACCAGTAGTAAGTTGAACATCTTCAAGTTCATTTGAATCTTCTTTTCCCCAATGAATTAGTAGTATAACAAAATCACTCTTTTCTTTTTCTTCTTTTATTCTCTTAAGCAACAATTCATTATCATAGCATCTAAATATTCCACTAGAAGTTTCAGTTGCGCCAGGAGTAACAATATTCTTTTCAGCTCTACTTGAAGATAAAAAAGATATTTTATAACCATTAGCAATATAGTAAAAAGCAGAACTTGCTTCTTCTATATTAGAGCCACCACCGACATAACTAATGCCATATTTATCTAAATATTTAATAGTATCAAGAAAAGCATCTTCTCCATAATCATATGCATGATTATTAGCAATAGAAACAATATCAACACCCATTTCATCATATATTTTTAATCTTTCAGGTCTTGCTCTAAAATTATATAATTTATTAAGTTTAGTTCCTCTATTACTTATAGTAAACTCATTATTAGCAACCATTATATCACTAGATTTCATAATATTGACAACATTATCATCTAGTATACCGTAAACACCTTTACCTCTTGAATCATAATAAGGCATTATATCAAAATTATCTGCTAAGGATACATCACCAACAAAACTAATAACAGTTTTATCCTTATTATTAATTATCTTTACTTTATCATTATTATCATATATACCATTATATTCATCAAGTAACACTTTAAAAGACTTTCCAACAATATCATGCCATACTTTTTCTGTATAACTATCAGTAGTATAAGCAGTCAGTATATTATTTAGGACATCCATACCATACGCATCATATACATAATCTAAAAATCCATTGTCAAATTTATTATCATAAGAGACAATATCCTTAATAATATTATTTTTATTATTTACAGCAGCAGAACAGCCACAACATAGTAAAGAAACAACAATACATAAAAATTTAATAATTTTATTTTCCACTATAAACCTCATACCATTCTTTTAACTTACTAGTACCAGAAGATACCAATTTTTTAATAAAGTCCCAACCTATTTTACAGTTATCTTTAACATCTTTAAATATTTCTTTAGCAGTATTACATCCATTTTCATGATTTTTACATATTTCAGTTGAAATATCTAAATATAAAGTAACCAATTTTTCTTTAACGTTATTATATATTTTACTGCCATTACTAGAGATTGTTTCTTTATAGCCTGGAATATACTCTTCAATTTTATTATCTATTTTTAAAGCAATACTAATAATTTTAAGCTTTGCAGTACTACTCAAATCATTAAAAGTATGTCCTTTAATTTTACCATCATAAAATATAAAATCAACTATAGTAATAAAATATTCTTTAGCTTTATCTTTAACATCATTCCAAGAATTATTGTTAACTTCATCATACTTTTTTTCAAAGTAATTAACAACATCTTCTTCAGATGTAACAGAATCATTATAGTTATCATCACTATTATCTTTAATATTTACATCATTACTATTTGGATCGTTATCTTCTTTGCTTTCATTTTTTGTATTATTTTCTGTGTTATTTTCTTCATTATTTTCATTGTTATTTATTTCAAATTTTTCCATTTTGTCAGTTTTATTCTTAATAATTAAAAAACTTACAGTTGCAATAAACAATACGCTAATAGTAACAATTAAAATCAAAATTTTCTTTTTACTCATACACATCACAACAATATAATATCATTAAATCTACAGAAATACAATATTGACATAACAACATATTTAAAGTATTATATATAAATGCAAGGAGTTAGAACATGAAAAAACAATACGTAACTGTAGGAACAGAAACAATTTCAAGTAATATTTTTAGAAAAATATTACGTCCACTAAACAATTATACTTTTAAGCCTACTGGTGGTCTCTGGGCATCAGAATTTAATAAATATATGGTAAGTGATTGGTATGAGTATATAATATATGAAGGTTCATATCTACAAGCAATAAAAAATATTACTCTAGCAGCTGTCTTTACATTAAAGGATGCTGCAAAAATATTAACCATAGATTCTTGTAATCAAATTAAAGAACTAGCAAAAAAATACCCATCATATCATCACATATTAGGATTATGCGAGCCACTAACCACCAAAAATAAAATATTTGATTTTGAAGAATTATCAAGAGAATATGATGGTGTTTATATTAATTATTATGGAATAAACTTTTCAAGAGAAATAGAAACTTTTAAAGATTGGAGTATAAATACACTTCTGTTATTTAATATTGACTGCATAGAAAAATATCAAAGTATTAATATAATGCCACAAAATCCATACGATAGCGAAGACTTACCTCAAATAATTAGTACAAGTAATGATAAAACAATAAACAAACCATGTGATATTTACACACACCTATATTTATACACAAAAAACTTATTCAATGAATTATTATCATTTTATCCAAACATAACTGACTATGATAATTACCTCGAAACAATTGCGGAAATTATAAAAAGATGCAAAGTATTAATAACTAACGAAAAATCAAAAGAAATTAAAGAACTATTTAAAACATTAGAAAATGAAAAAATACCATTATTTAATGAAAGGCAAAAAGAAATAGCCATTTACAATATTATTTTAAATTATTTATCAGAATATTTAATTAACAGCAAAGAATTTATAAAAGAATTACCCAAATCTATGATAAAGCAAAGAAAATGGTATGAATTTTAACTTGCTCTATCATAAATAAAATGATATAATCTTTATGCGGAGGAATCATTATGATAGATATAATAGTTGATACTATAATAGATGTATTAAAATTAATACCATTTTTGTTTGTTGCTTTTCTATTAATTGAAGTTTTAGAACATAAATTAACAAGCAAAAATAAAAACATTATAACAAAATCAAAAAAATTTGGTCCCGTAATAGGATCCCTTCTTGGTATCATACCACAATGTGGTTTCTCAGTAATGGGAACAAATCTATATATAACAAGAATAATATCATTAGGTACTCTCTTTTCAATATATTTATCTACAAGTGATGAGATGTTGCCAATACTTATATCAGAAAAAGCAGATATCAAAATAATATTACAAATAATTTTAATAAAAATATTGTTTGGTATATTCTATGGAGTATTAATAGATTTGACTTTAAGAAAAATAAAGAAAAAGCAAGATAAAACAAACTATGAAATATGTGATAAAGAACATTGTCACTGTGAAAAAGGAATACTAATATCATCAATTAAACATACCTTAAACATAGTATTATTTTTATTTATTACTACGCTTATAATAAATATAGTGTTTCACTATGTCGGTGAAGACTATTTATCAAAAATCTTACTAAAAGGTACCATACTGGGACCATTTATCACTAGCCTTATTGGACTAATTCCCAATTGCGGAGCTAGTATAATATTAACAGAACTATATTTAAATAATGCTATAAGTTTATCTTCATTAATCGCAGGTTTATTAACTGGTAGTGGAACAGCACTAATAGTATTATTTAAGGAAAATAAAAATATAAAAGAAAACATATTTATAATATGCTTATTATATTCACTAGGAGTAATATCAGGATTAATTTTAGAATTATTAAATATAATAATATAAAATGTAACTATAACATAGCTACATTTTTTTATATTTCAAAACTAGTGTCATCAATAAAATTATAATTAGTTTTATATTTAAGCTCTCTGACTAATCTAAATAATGCTTCATCCTTCATTTTTGTTTCTAACATAATATCAACATCAGTATTATACTTCTTAATAAATTCAATAAACTCTATAAAATCATCACTATTTATATAATCACTATGACTTCTAAAATTCTTTTTACTTTTAGGAGAAGAAAAATGTAATTTAGGTTTAATATTCCAAGTTTTAAATATTCTTTCAATATCAATATCACTTTTATTACATTTATAATGATGATAATCAAGTACAATAGGAACATTAATCATATCAGAAATTTTTAAAGTATCACTAACATTAAATACCTTATCATCATTTTCAATAACAATGCATTTCTTTAAATAATCAGGTAATTTATTAAAATTATTAACAAATCTCTTAATAGAATTATTTTTTCCTAAAACGTTACTACCAACATGAAGTATTAGAACCTTATCTTTAATTTTCATCATGTTCAATAATTTATAATGATAATCTAAAATATCAATAGAGTTTTTAACAACATCTTTATTAGTACTATTAAGTACACAGAATTGATCAGGATGAAAATCCACTCTCAAATTATTATCATTAATAATTTTACTAATTCTATTATAATATTTTTTGTACTTAGTAGTATAATTAAATTTTACATCATCTTTAGTAGCAAGTGGAATTATTTTAGAGGACATTCTATAAAAATGAATATTATTTTTAACATTATATTTTAATATTTCTTCTAAACCTAATAAATTAGATTTAATAACATCATCAAGCTTGTCAATATTACATTTATTTAAATACTCACTATAAGTATAAGGACTAGAACTAGTAACATCAATCGCAGTACTAATAGCCACATACCCAAGTCTAACTAACATACAATCACCAATATTAATATTTACATAAAAGAAAATTAAATACATATTTGCATTTATTGAAATATCGTGCTATAATACTAGCAATTTTGGAGGTGACAAAAATGAGTGAAGAAAAAGCAAAATTAATTAAAGATTTAAATAGTGCAGGAATCGATATAAACTTTATAATACAAGAATCATTTTTAGGATATAAATACAGAAAAAAAGTTAATAAACTTTATGAAGAAAAAGCAGAAACACCAACAAAGTTAATTAAAATGTATTATAGTTTAGCACCAGGTAAGGTTGAATTTGACAAAATGAAAAAAGCATTTATTACAAAATACATTAATAACGAAAGTGAACTTGAGGGAACACACAATAGTATAGAAATAAAAGGACTTAAAGCTATGTATGAATATATACATTCCGATGATGTTAATTATTTATTTGATGTATATACTCTTAAAGATTTAAATGCAAAATTATTTTCATTTACAGAATACCCAGAGTATGCCGGAGATTTTAGAAGATTCGATGTATATCTTCCTGGAACTGGTACAGAACTATCAGAATGGTCTATGATAAGACCTGAATTAAAAAAAATAGATATAGAAATACAAAAATTACTAGAAGATGCAAAAGAATTAAATACTAACTTCTCAACTGATAAATTACTTGAATATCTAGATAATTGTGTAGTTATTGGTTGTAAGTTAATCAAAGTACATCCTTTTGATGATGGTAATGGTCGAACAATAAGAGGATTTATTAACAAATTATTTGAAGACGTTGGATTACCACCAATATACATCAAAGCAAATGAAAGAACAGAGTATCATTTAGCAATGAATAAAGCAAATAATGAAGGAAATTATGATTACATTAAAGGATTCTATAGATATAAAGTATGTGATTCAATAATAGAACTAGATATTAATAATAGAATCAAAAAACAAGATAACGAAAAGAAAAAAATAAAAGAATTAAAAATTAATAGTTAATATCACCCCCCTATGCAAATACATAGAGGGGTTATTTTATATAAAAAAAGTGCTAACTATTTCTAGTTAGCATTTATTACTCTCAGAAGTTAATTTCCGAGTTTCCTATCAATCTGGAGCAGGTGATGAGAATCGAACTCACGTCATCAGCTTGGAAGGCTGAGGTTCTACCATTAGACCACACCTGCGTCAAATACAAACTAATTATATAATAAATTAGAATGTATTTGCAAGTATTTTTTACTATTTTATTAAAGAAAGTTGAACTTTTCCTTTGCTTTTGTCGATATCTGATATATAAACAGTTAAAATATCTCCTACACTAACAATATCTTTAGGATCTTTAACAAAGTTTTTGCTCATTTTAGAAATATGTAATAATCCATCATCATGTAAACCAATATCTACAAAGGCTCCAAATGAAGCAACATTTCTTACTGTTCCTTTTAATTCCATCCCAATAGATAAATCATCAATAGTTAAAATATCACTTCTTAAAATTGTTTCTGGAGCTTCACTTCTAGGATCTAATCCAGGATTTTTTAATTCTTTAATTATATCAGTTACTGTATAAATATCTGAATTTAGTTCTTTTGTTAATTTTTCTAAATCAATATTTTCTAGTTTATGTTTAAACTCTTCTGTTTTAATATCTTTGATATCCAAATTTAATAACTTTAATAATTTACTTGTTAATTCATAACTTTCAGGGTGAATTCCTGTATTATCTAATGGATTTATACTATTATTAATTCTTAAGAAACCAACACATTGTTCATAAACTTTATCTGTTGTTAATTTTTTGATTTCTTCTCTTGATGTAAATTCTTTTTTCTCTTTAAATTTTTGAATTTTATTAATTACAGTAGTAGTTAAACCTGATACATATTTTAAAATAAAGTTGGATGCAGTATTAATGTTTACTCCTACTTCGTTTACAACTTTTGATACTGTATTATCTAAGCTTTCAGTTAGTTTTTTAGAGTTTACATCATGTTGATATTCTCCTACACCAATGCTTTTTGGATCTATTTTTACAAGTTCTGAAAGTGGATCAATAACTCTTCTTCCAATACTTACTGCACTTCTTTCTTGGACTTCATAATCAGGAAATTCTCTTTGGGCTTCTTTACTAGCAGAGTAAACGCTTGCTCCTGCTTCACTAACTATTGTATAATAAACGTCTTTTAAATCCTTAATAGTATTTGCTACAAATTCTTCACTTTCTCGTGATGCTGTACCATTACCAATAGCGATTAAATTAATGTTATAAGTTTTAATTAAGTTAAGTAATTTAATTCTTGATGCTTCTTTTTCATTTTTAGGTTCGTGTGGATATATTACATCTTTATGTAAAACGTTTCCTTTTTCATCTAAACAGGCTAGTTTACAACCGGTTCTAAATGCTGGGTCAAATCCAAGAACACGATATCCTTTTACAGGTCTAGTCATAAGAAGATTTTCTAAGTTATCTTTAAATACTTCGATAGCGTTATCATCTGATTTTTCAGTTAATTCACTTCTTACATCTCTTTCAATTGATGGATATATTAATCTTTTTAGGGCATCTTTTATTGCGTCATTAACATAATCTACAACAAATGATTCTTTATTTTTAATAATTTTATTAGATAAAGAGTTAAAAATATAATCATTATCATAATCTAATTTAACTGATATAACATTTTCCTTCTCAGCTCTATTAATTGCTAAAACACGATATGGTTTAATATATTTAACTTTTTCAGTAAAGTCATAGTATATTTCATATGTTTTCTTTTCGTCAACGGCATTTTTCTTTATTTTAGATACAATTGATGCATTATTCCAAATATAATTTCTGACGAATTTACGATAATAAGCGTTATCACTAACCCATTCACTTATAATATATTTAGCGTTTTCTAGGGCAACATCTTTTTCGACATTGGGAACTATACCACATAAAGATTCTAAACTTCCTTTTGTAGGAAATGCCATAATTGCTTTAGCTAAGGGCTCTAATCCCATTTTAATAGCTTCAGTAGCTTTTGTTTTTTTCTTTTCTTTATATGGCAAGTATATATCTTCTACTTCAACTAATTTAGTACAGTTTAGGATATTCTTTTTTATTTCATCTGTAAGCATACCTTTTTCATCAATTAATCTAATAACCGTTTCTTTTCTTTCCATTAAGTTATTATAATAACGATATTTTTCTTCTATTTTAGTTATTTGATTTTCATCTAATGCGCCAGTTGCTTCTTTACGATATCTAGCAATAAAGGGAATAGTTGATCCTTCTTCTAATAGCGTTAAAACGGCCTTTATCTGATTTATTTTGATATTAAGTTCACTACTTAATTCTTCTATTACTATTTCATTCATATTTTACCTCACTTTATCTATTTTACCATAAAAAAAGAGATTTTAGTCTCTTTCTAATCAATTTTAGTAATATTTATGATATCTTCTTCTTGAAGATAAGATACTTTTAATTTATCACCATTATTTATAAATGGAAGGTTATCTGATAATTCAATGGATGCTTTATATTTTTGATTGTTCGAATCAATAATATAATAATATGTTGTTCCATTTATTACGCTAGATTTTATAGATTTAATTATTATTTCTTTTGATATATCTTCGCCATTTTGAGTTAGTTTAACATTTTTTAAATAGTTATTAGCTGCTTCATTTATACCTTTTGATGAATCGGTTACGATTACTTTTTGGTAATCTTTTACATCAACAAAGCCATACATTTTTACTAATCCGGCAGCATCTTTTAAACTTACTAAATAGGTTGGATTTCCTTTAAGATTAATTAATAATGGGAAAGTAGATTTATATTTCATTTGTTGAACTGCACCTTCTGCTGATGCCATAGCACTATACTCTTCGGCTCCGGGTACGCTATAAAAGCAAGTTGCACCAGTTCTCATATTAGTTAGTATGAAACCAAGATTTGATTCATCATTTACGATAGATGTTAATCCAGTATAAAGATATATATCGTCGTTCATAGCTAGATAGTTATAGCCATCGGTTGTGTTTACGACATTCTTTTGAGAAAAGATGCTATTTAAGAAACCATTTTGATATGTTCCCCAGTCATCAACTTGTTCTATTATTAAATTAGCATTAAAGGCAATATCAATCCATGTTGGAATATTTCCGATAAGATATTCTTCACTTTCTCCTGTTATAGCATTTAAAATTATTACACCTTCTACATTAGCACGCAAATTTATAGCACTATATTTAAGAACTGGCATTACCCAATATGGATTACCTTCATTATCAATTTCAAATGATATATTACCAAAATTTTTTGTTGGATATTTAAATCTTAATTTACGATAAACATTATCATTAAATAAGCCTGATTCAACATATTTCATTCCTTTGTCTAGTCTAATTAGTTCTGATTTTCCAGTTGTACTATCAACAGTTATATACCCCTTTACTCCTTCTTTACGATTAGTTAGCCATTTTATAGGAGATGCATATTCTAAAGGTGTTACTCTAATTATTTTATTGTTATAGTTTATTTGAGTATAGATATCTGATACGTCATATTGACTTACTAAATCACTCATTTGTCCCATAACACGGTCTCCTAGCGCTTTACTACTTGTTTTATCAAGTAATGGTAATTTTGAAAAATCAACTTCTTGAATATCAGTGTTAAATTCTTTAGTAGTATCTACTTCAATCCGATTTGCATATTTTGAAGCCATAAATAGTGGACTTTCTATAAAATTCCATAGCATGATTAAAACTAATATTGTTGGCACAGCTAAAAGTAAATAGTTTAATTTAATAATTCTTTTGTCAAATCTGATTACTTTTTTTAGGTTAAATATTAAACTTATTCCATAATAAAATAGGATTATAAATATTATAAATAAATACAAGGTGATATTATGTATATTTAAAGCAGGTAAGAATAGGTAATAATAAATAAACGCAAAAAGTATAGTTAAAATAATACTTAATATTTTTTTCATATGTTCCTCCACTTTTATTATATCAAGAAAAATTAGAATATGATAGAATATTATTTGTGATTGATATGTATTATAATAATTTAAGTGATTTTTATAAGAATAAATTTGGATGTAAAGTTGTTAAACTTTCTTTTGATGGTGGATTTAGTTGTCCTAATAGGGTTAATGGCTCTGGTGGTTGTATTTTTTGTTCAGGTTCTTATGAATTTGCAGGAGATAGAAATAAATCTTTAGAAGAACAATATCAAGAGCAAAGAATAATGATGGATAAAAAATGGCCTAATGCGAAGTATATAGCTTATTTTGGTTCTTTTACTAATACTTTTGATACACTTGATAATTTAAAGAAAAGATTTGAAAAGGTCTTAAGTTTTGATAATGTGATTGGTTTATCAATTGGAACTAGAAGTGATTCAATTAGTAGTGAATGTTTTGAGTATTTAAGTAAGCTTAATAAAAGAACATTTTTAACAGTTGAACTAGGGTTACAGTCTTCTTTTAATCGAACTTTAAAGTATATTAATAGAGGTCATGATATAGAGAATTTTGATAGTTGTGTTAAAAAACTAAAGGAATTAAATATTAATGTGGTTGTACATATTATTGATGGTCTTCCTGGTGAAACTGAAGATATGATGCTAGATACAATTAGACATTTAAATAAACTAGGTATAAATGGAATAAAGATACATAATCTATTTGTTGTTAAAAATACATTACTTGGTAAAATGTATGAGGATAATCTTTTTAAATTACTTGAAAAAGATGAATATATTGATTTACTTGTTAAACAAATAAGAATTTTAAAACCTAGTATTGTAGTTCATAGACTAACTGGTGATCCTAAAAAAGAGGACCTCATTGCTCCATTATGGGCTGTTAAAAAAATTGATGTTTTAAATGGGGTTGTTAAGAAACTTAAGAAAGATAAAGCTTATCAAGGAATTGATTATAAAGAAAATTAAATAATATTAAAAGAGTTAACTTAGGACCAAATGTTAACTCTTTTTTCTGGTTCAATATACATTAAATCTTTTGAATCTATTTTATATGTTTCGTAAAACTTTTTAGTTGATGATAATACTCCGTTTACTCTTATTTCATTAGGTGAATGAGTATCAATTAAGCTTTGTAATACTTTAGTGCTTTTACTATAATTATTAGCCCAAACTTTAGCAAATGATTCGTAGGTTGTTTGATAATCTTTTTTATTTGCATTATTTTTTATTAAGATATTTGTAATGCATTCCATAGCACCTAAATCAGCAATATTTTCGCCAATTGTACGAGTTCCATTGTTAGAAACATTATGAATAATTTCGTAGTTGTTGTAATAATCTATAACTTTATTTTGAATTTCTTGATATTTTTCTTGGCTTGATGTGGTGTACCAATTACTAAGAAGGCCATTTTCATCAAATTTTGAACCATTATTATCAAATGCATGGGATATTTCATGAGCTATTATGAAACCAATACTTCCAAGATTTTCATATTTATTGTTAATATCTTTAATTACTTTAGTGCCTCCTGTTAAAATATTAATTGAGTTTGATGTAACATCATAATAGGCATTAAATGTATAATCTGGTAGAGCATTAGTTGTAGTAGTTGTATCTAACATTTCGTATGATGCAGCTCTCACTACTTTGTTAAGGTTGATAATATTTTTTACTAATGAAATATTACTATCAAAATCATAGTTTGAAGAAAAATCTTTAACATAGTTTGTACCAATATTTATTTTAATATTGTTTAGTTTAGTTACAGCCTTACTTTTTGTTTCATTATCCATCCAAGATGTATTTATCATATCTTCATACGCTTTTATTATTTCATTTGTAAGATTAGAGATATAATTTTTAGTATCATCGCTTAAATATTTGTTATTATAATTTTTGGAAATCTCATTTGGGTAAATTTGTTTAATTAAATCATAAGCTGTTTCTTCTCTAGTATATTCTTTACCTAATAAATTTTTATTTAGTTTGGTAAATATTGTTTCATAATTTTCAGTTGTATATTCAGCATATGTTTGAAGTATTTTTATTGTTGCTATATTTTTCCATAAAGAAAGATTATTATTTGTTAAATATTTATTTAATTCTTGATATGATTTTTCATCAACTAAGCTTAGTTTATCTATTTTAGATAGGCCTAATTCATTAAAATATTTGTTAATATCTAAATTAGTATAAATTTTACTTAACGCTGATTTATCAATAATATTATAGTATTTTTCAGTATTTAATAAATCATCTTGTTTTAATGAATTATTAGCTAGATTTGTATAGAAGTCATCGATTTGATTAGTTATATCTAGGGCTTCTCCAGCAGTATAACCATATTCTCTTAATAGTTTGTTATTATATAATTTAAAGTTATTTTTTACAGTAGTTAATGTTTCGTTGCTATAATAATCTGATGAGTAACCATAATCCATTGGAATTGGTGTTATATATAAAATGTTCTTTCCAGTTTTAAAATCTTTCATGATTGATTTAGACATTAATAATTCAATACTTAGTTCTTTTTCTAGTTTTATTGCTTCAGCAATAAAGTCATTAATATTTGTTGTTTTATTAATTTTATCTATATATGGCTCTAAATCTTTTAATCCATTCTTGTTACGAAATTCAATATTTAAATATTCATTATAGAATTCTTTAATATTTTTTTCTTCACTCGTAGTTGGGTTATTTATTATTTCCTTTACAATGTTGTTTGCATCATTAGATATTTCTTTGTTTATATCATCAATATATGACCAACCATCTTCTTTATCTTTGATTGTTTCTTTATTTATGTATTCATAATAATTATCAATATAATTTTTATTTAAGTAAATAAAGGCAGCTATTATAGCAACAACAAATATTATTGCATATAGAATATATTTTTTAGTTTTATTTTTAGTCACCGAACAACACCTTCTCTTGATTATATTTTTTTATTATTAGAAATACGGTTATGACAGATAATATGAGTGTACTTATGATAGTCATTATAATATTTAAAGTATTAAAGTTATTTGAAAATATATCCATAAGAATTTGAACACAATTGACAATTGGAATTGCATAGTAAATTAAACTATCAGTTGAAATACTTAGAATATTTGTAAATAAAGGAATCATTGATAAATATTGTAACACGGCAAGCTTGATTCCAGCTTCTTTAGCTGTTTTAGTGTTAGCAACTAGGATTGTCGCAAGAGCAGAAATAACAAGTGATGATGCTAAACTTACGCATAATCCGATTAGAATGCTTTTTGCTGATATGGAAATATTTAAATTGCTAAATGATACAAAATAATGACTTGAAATAACTAAGGTTAATAATACGGATAAGAATTCGATTATTGATGCGGCAGCACTGGCAATAAAGTTAGCTAAGTATTTTCCTAATATTAGTTCTTTTTGAGATATAGGAAAGCTTAATATAGTTTCTAGAGTTCCACTTTCTTTTTCGGTAACGGTTGTTGATATGGCCATTGACTGAGATGTTGATATTATTCCAGCAAAAATAAGCATAAATAGGGTTGAATAAATTGTTACAAGAATAAAGTCGCTACCTTCTAGTTCTTTAAATTCATAATTATATTTGGCGTTTATTTCTTCATAATCAATACCTTCCCCTGCAACGTATGTTATTAGTTCATTGTTTTTTAATGATTCAAAATAACCTTTAATTAAACTTTGAAGTTGATAACCTTCTTGACTATTATCAGTATAAAAATAATACTTTTTTTCTTCTTTGTTATAATCTATGTAGGCATTTATATCTTTATCTTTATAGGACTTTTCCATTTCACCCAGATTATCATATTTAACTGTTTCTAATTGATATTCGCTACTTACGATGTTTTCGATAATATTTGGTTCAAAGTCAATTCCTACTTTGTGTGGTTTTAAAACTTGGTTTTGATCAAACATGACTCCATAAACTATGACAAAGAACATTCCTATTAAAGGCATAGCAAGTAAAGTTATAAATGTTTTTTTATCTCTAACGATAGAACGAAGTTCTTTTTTGATTGTTATTATTATATTATTCATTATCTTCTCCTATTAATTTTAAAAAGGCATCTCTAATGTTGGTTGTATTAGTATTTTTTAAAATTTCTTCACTTTTTCCGTAGGCAATAACTTTACCTTTATTAATAAGTAATAGTTTATCACAGATGTTTTCTGCTTCTTCCATGTAATGAGTTGAATATAATATGCATTTGCCTTTAGTTTTTTCTTCGTTAATAAAATCTAAAATTGTTTTACTAGAAATAACATCTAACCCACTTGTTGCTTCATCTAAGATATAATATTTGGGATTATGAACTAGGCAACGAGCAATACAGGTTCTTTGGTATTGACCAGTAGATAAATTTTCAATTCTTTGATAAGCAAATGATTCCATATTAAATCGTTTGATAATATCATTTATTATTTTCTCTAACTTTTCTTTAGGAACTTCATAATATTCACCGCACATTTTTAATAATTCGTATGGAGATATATCTTTATATAATTTAGTATTTCCTGACATGAAGGCGATATTTTTCTTAATTGTTTCATTATTTTTTTGATAGTTCATGTTGTCAACTAGAATCTCACCGCTATCTGGTTTCATAATGCCTGATATCATTCTAAGTAAAGTTGTTTTTCCAGCTCCATTAGGTCCTAGAATACCTAAAACTTCTCCTTCCATAGCAGTAAATGAGATATTATTATCAGCAAGAAATGTTTCTATTTTATTTTGATTATTTTTCTTTTGAAAACTTTTAGTTACGTTTTTTATTTCAATCATGTTAACTCCTTTTTACTATACACAAGTATATCATTTTATAGACAAAATAAAAAGAATTATTGTGAGGTAATTCTTTGTTAATAACTTGTTAGATTTCAACATTTTCTTGTTCTAACATGTCTTTAAATTGAACTTTAAATTTTTCAATTTCTTTCTTTAAACTATCAGGATAAATATTTTTAGCATTTTTAACTGCTTCATAAATATGTTTAATTCTTACTTCAGGTGAGTTTTCGAACACAGCATAACTAAAGGCATTAGCAAGTAGTGTTAAGGTTATATCCGGATATCTACTTGAAATTTCATATACTCTTTTATATTCACTTGTCATGTCTACTAAAAAAGCGAATATTTTTTCTTTTTGGAAATCTGTATAAGCAAGTTTTACGCCCATTTTCTTTTCGAATTTAGGATATGTTCCCATAAGAATTTTTACAACTGTTTCAGGATCACTTTCTGCAATATCTATTTTAATAAATCTACGTAGAAATGCTCTATCTCTTAGGATGTATGCTTCATATTCTTCGGTTGTTGTTGCACCTATCATTTTAATAGTTCCACGATCTAAGAATGGTTTTAACATATTAGCAAAATCGATGTTGTTATTTGGATTTTTATTAACTAATAAGTGTACTTCATCAATAAATAGAATAGTATTTGTTTTAGTTTTTAATTCATTAAGTAATATTTCTAATCTAGCATCGGTATTACCATTTTCAGTTGTACTACCTAAAAGAGATGTAATGTTGATTTTAATAATACTCCATCCTTTTAAAGCATTTGGAACATCTCCTTTTTGGATGCGATAGGCAAGTCCTTCTACTAATGCGGTTTTACCTATACCTGGCTTACCTGTTAATAATGCGGCTTTATCAGGAGTAATTAGGGCTAAAATCATTTCATTAATTTCTTTATCTCTTCCTATTGACGGATTTGTAATATATTCTTTTTTAGTTAAATCTTCACCATATCTTTCAAGAACACTTATTTTATTTTCTTTATTTGTTTCATTATTTTTTTGTTCATTATTATTTGTTTCAGTTGTTAATTTTTCGATATTTTCATCTAAAGTTTCTAATGTTTCCACTTTCATTACTCCTTTTTTAACGTAGTTTATTATACCTAATTGTGATTAAAATGGCAATATTTTCCTACTATAACCATTTTGGATTGCATAACAGTCATGGGCGGCAATAAATGCTTTACTATCATATTTTAAGATGTGATATTTAAAATTATAATATTCATCGAATGGAAGAATTACTAATAATGTAGGCTCTTTATTAATAAATATTCCACCTTTATTGCCAATTTCGGTTACGCCTAATTTTAAATCGTTAACAATGTATTTTTCTAAATTTTTCCAGTTTTTACTTTTAATATATATCATTTTGCTATCATTTACTCCTAACATGATAATATCAATCATTTTTGATGATACGGTTAGAATAAATATAGCACAGATTGTTTTGGTTATACCAAACAGGAAGGCACCACTCATTATAATAAATGTGTTAATAATACTATTGCACTGGCCAATAGGGATTTTAAAATACTTGTTTAAGATAGATGCTAATATATCTGAGCCACCTGTATTAAATCCGGAACGATATATAATACCATTAACAATTCCAATTGATATGGAAGATACTAAAATAATCAAAAATTCATTTTTTAAATAGCCTTGAAGACTATAAGAAAAAGTACTGGTAAATGAGATTAAAAGGGTAAATATTGCTGCACCAACTATAGTATATATAGCCTTATCTTTACCTAGAATAAAATAAGATATTATTACTAAAACAAGTGTACATATGTTGATAATTATGGATGTTTGTATTCCAGTTAATTCTTTAATAACAATTGCTAGACCACTCATTCCACCAATAACTATATTGTTTGGAACTAAAAAGGTATTATAAATTATTCCATATAGAAATGATGCTAAAGCAAAGAATATAAGTCTGATTAAAAAATTTTTTCTTTCTACTTCATTGATAATACTTATTTTTTTATGAAATAAATTAAACCTTTTCATATCATACACCTTATTATTATATTACTATTTTTTTTAATTATAGTAAAGAAAAAAACACCCGAAGGTGTTTTTATTTGCTATTATTCAATGATTTCAGTAACTGTACCAGCACCAACTGTACGTCCACCTTCACGAATTGAGAACTTAGTTCCGTTTTCTAAGGCAACGCTAGCAATTAATTCAACTGTCATTTCTACATTATCACCAGGCATAACCATTTCAACTCCTTGAGGAAGTTCAATTACACCAGTAACATCAGTAGTTCTGAAGTAGAATTGTGGTCTGTAGTTTGAGAAGAATGGAGTATGACGTCCACCTTCTTCTTTAGATAATACGTATACAGAAGCTTTGAATTTTTTATGAGGATGTACTGAACCTGGTTTAGCTAAAACTTGTCCACGTTCAACATCTTCTCTATTGATACCACGAAGTAAAACTCCAGCGTTATCTCCAGCTTCAGCATAATCTAAAGATTTTCTGAACATTTCGATACCAGTAACAACTGTCTTTCTTGTATCTTTTAATCCAACGATTTCAACTTCGTCGTTAAGATTTAATCTACCTCTTTCAACACGTCCAGTAACAACTGTACCACGTCCTGAAATTGTAAATACGTCTTCAATACTCATTAAGAAAGGTTTATCAGTATCTCTATCAGGTGTTGGGATATAATCATCAACAGCAGCCATTAAGTCTTTGATAGCTTGAACGCTTGCTGGATCTCCTTCTAATGCTTTTAATGCAGATCCTCTAATAATAGGGCATTCTGAATCAAAACCATATTCTCCTAATAATTCTCTAATTTCCATTTCTACTAAATCTAGTAATTCTGGATCATCAACTTGATCACATTTGTTCATGAATACTACGATTCTTGGAACTCCAACTTGACGAGCAAGTAAGATATGTTCTCTAGTTTGTGGCATAGGACCATCTGCAGCTGAAACAACTAAGATAGCTCCATCCATTTGTGCAGCACCAGTGATCATGTTCTTAACATAGTCAGCATGTCCTGGGCAGTCTACGTGAGCATAGTGACGTTTGTCAGTTTCATACTCAACGTGAGCAGTATTAATAGTAATACCTCTTTCTCTTTCTTCAGGGGCTTTATCGATATTTGCATAATCAACAAAGTCTGCTTTTCCTTCGTCATGTAAAACCTTTGTAATTGCAGCAGTTAATGTTGTTTTACCATGGTCTACGTGTCCAATAGTACCAATATTAACATGTGGTTTACTACGATCAAATTTTTCTTTTGCCATTTTATTTTTCCTCCTATTTCTTTTCTTTCTATAAAATTATTTTATCTAATTCTTGAACTTTATTCAAGTATTATTCAATTAATTTACGCTATTTTTCTTAATGATTTCTTCAGCGATTGATTTTGGAACTTCTTCATAATGATCTTTTTCCATTTGGAAGTTAGCACGTCCTTGTGTATTACTTCTTAAATCAGTCATGTAACCAAACATTTCTGATAGTGGAACAAGAGCAATTATTCTAATTGAGTTTCCAATTGATTCTTGTCCTAGTGGTCTACCACGACGAGAAGTTAAATCTCCCATTACATTTCCCATGTATTCTTCTGGAGTATCAACTACTACTTTCATGATAGGTTCTAGAAGTACTGCTTTACATTTTTCTTTAGCAGCTTTTAATGCCATTGATGCAGCAATTTTGAATGCCATTTCTGATGAGTCTACATCATGATATGATCCATCAAATAATGTTGCTTTAACATCAACCATTGGATAACCAGCAAGGATACCACCAGCCATAGCTTCTTGTAATCCTTTAT